>Ga0307445_10001275_pt1 | contig 14217 bp, 10 predicted proteins | sample SalMarSW160330MG_FD_202147 | JGI IMG/M metagenome (GOLD analysis project Ga0307445, IMG submission 202147) | Salt marsh sediment microbial communities from the Plum Island Ecosystem LTER, Massachusetts, United States - SW1603-30 | ecosystem: Environmental > Aquatic > Marine > Intertidal zone >...
TCTCGACCTGATACTGAAAGGTGTTCATGGAAGAATAGTAGTACTGAAGAACGGCCGTTATGATAATGTTCCGATTGATGTGGTAACATCATCTAAAAAGGTGGTCAAAGTATCCGATTATTATAATACTGAAAGGCTAAGACCCTATTACCACAGTTTTGAAATGAAACCATTCTTACTGATGGCTTCCGATAATTAAGTAAAAACGCCCAATCTGGGCGTTTTTACATTACAGGAGTTTATTTATTTTTACAAATAATATCTTGGAACAGGGTATAGTCATAAAATCCACCGGCAGCCGGTACAGGGTCCTTGATAATAAAGGGAATATTATTGATTGTGTAATAAAGGGGAAATTCAGGATAAAAGGAATAAGAACAACAAATCCTGTGGCGGTGGGTGATAATGTAATCTTCGCTCAAGATGCCGGCAAATACTCAGGTATCATTACAAAAGTCCTTGACCGCAGGAACTATATCCTCAGGAAATCATCAAACCTTTCAAAAGAAACACAGATAATTGCTGCAAACATCGATCAGGTGTTCCTGATGATTACCATAAAACTCCCGGTTACCCATGTTGAATTTATCGACAGATTTCTTATAACGGCGGAAGCATACCGCATACCGGCAAAATTAATTGTCAATAAAACAGATTTATATGGTCCGCAGGACAATGATAAAATGGAATACCTGATATCTATGTATGAAAAAACAGGGTATGAATGCTACAGGTTATCAGTTAAAGATGACACCGGAACAGATGTTCTTAAACAAAACATGAAGGATAAAATTAATCTGATCTCAGGAAATTCAGGTGTTGGAAAAACATCACTTTTGAACAAGCTGGACCCTTCACTAAATCTTAAAACAGGTAAAGTATCAGATTATCACAAACAGGGGAAACATATTACAACATTTCCGGAAATGCACAGGATGCCCTTTGGTGGATTTATCATTGATACTCCGGGAATAAAAAGTTTTGGGGTTGTCGACATGGAGCGAAATGAAATATACCATTTCTTTCCTGAAATATTCAGGATTTCAAAAAAATGCCGCTATTATAATTGTCTTCACCTCGACGAACCGGGATGTGCTGTAAGAGAAGCAGTTGAAAAGGAGATAATTGATCCCCTGAGATACAGGAGTTATGTAAATATCCTGGAGGACGAGAATCGCAAGTACCGCTGATTTTAATAATTCATTATCTTTATCCCGGTTGCATTAAAAACACTTTCTGCCGATGAAGAAGATATTAATAATGGTCTATGCGGCATTCCTTTTAATTCTTTTTGCTAATTATTTGTATTACAGGAATCTTTACGACAAGCAAATAAACTATATCGTTGCACTGCTTAACCGGCAGGTGCAGATTGTGGGATTATCTGTAGACAATACCAATAATAATTTCTTAAGCGACTTCAATGAGATTAGTTATTCGGAAGATCTGGCCAGGTTTTTTGAAAATCCTGATAACCAGCAGAATGCTATTGAAAAAATGAAGTTATTCTATTCGAAGTATGAAAATTTTATTACAGGTATTAAACTTTTTGATACCAAAAGAAATGAATATACCCTTAAAAAGGAAGAAGATTTATGGCTCGATCAGCAATTTGTACTTCATGTTCAGGGCGAAATATTCGATTTTGAAAAACCGGTAATAAGTGACAGGACATATGAATATTACCTGCCTGTTTTTGAGAACAATAAGGTAGTAGGAAATATTGCTGTTTCCGTAGATTTTCAGAAGTACTTCAGGGAACTATTTTATGTTTTCAACCTTGAGGATTATCAGTGGCAATGGGTTTTAAGTGATTCAGGAGATATTGTTTATAACAATGCCGAGGCAAAAATGGAGTACTCACAGCTCGATGTCATTCTGAAAGCTATCGAAGACGGGTCTGTCTCAAACCTGATTCATAGCGCTATCTCCGAAGGGGGAAAGAGTGAAATTATTTCATCATATTATTCAACACAGCTTTTACAAAGAAATCTCGGCCTTGTATTTTCAGCTCCTACCGGATTCTTTCAAAAGTATATCATCAGGAACTCAATTTTTATTGTACTTGGAACACTCATTCTAATACAGGTAATAATATTTCTGTTCTGGAGACATATAAGGTCTCAGGAATCTGAAACAAAACGACTGGGTGATTCTGAAAAAATGCTCTTCAAGCTGATTGAGGAGATGCCTGTAGGGGTAATTATTCATAACAGGAACAGGGAAATTATCAAGGCAAATAAGGTAGCAGCCTCACTGTATTCCTATTCTGATGAGGAAGAGATGAAGGGTAAAATATTTCCCGAAACCTCGATCCCGGAGATGAGTGATTTTTATGCAAAAAACCTGGGAACCCCCTTTAATCCCAATCAGGTTGTGATAATAAAAAAGGAGATCGGAGAGATAATTCTTTACAGGAACAGTATTCCCGTAGTGTTTATGGGCGAAGAAGCAAAATTGGAGATTCTTATAGATGTTACCATGCTTGAGTCAGCAAGGAAAGAGGAGGCGAAAGCCAATGTGGCCAAATCGGAATTTCTTGCAAGGATGAGCTATGAGATTCGTACACCTCTCAACGGGATCATTGGAATGACGGACGTAATGAGTAAACATGAGCTTAATCCGGAAGTAAAGGAAATAGTAACATTGTTAAGAGGTTCTACATCGGTACTGCTTAATATTATTAATGACATTCTCGATTTTTCTAAAATAGAGACCGGAAAGATGATCCTTGATGAAATCCCGTTTGACCTGAGGGAGGAGATTGGGTATTGTGCAGAACTGGCAAAGACTTTTATTGCCGGCGAGGAGGTAAACTTCTCGTACATTGTTGATGAAAAGGTTCTGACAAATCTTATTTATCATTCTTCAAGTAATACGGAAAAAGGAGAAATCAATCTGAAATGTTATTTAAAGAAAAAGGAAAACGGTATTAATACACTGGAATTTATTTTGCTGGACACAGGAAACAAATTCGATAAGGCAAGCCTGAAAAAAATATACGGCGACTTTGTGAATATTGAATCCAAACCGGTAAAAAACAATGATGAATCAGGTTTCGGTACCATCCTGGCCAGACAGCTGGTTGAATTAATGGGCGGCCATCTGGTGGCAGAAAGCCCCTCGGGTATTTCCGGAGATGAGGGAACAAAGGTGACATTCACAATAAATGTTTATTCGAACGACAGGATTGTTAAAAACCTCGACCATAGTAATATCAGATCATTTGATGATTTAAAAACCCTTACTATTACCGGATCACAAACCAGGGATGAGGAAATACTGGGCTTCCTGCATAAACTGGGACTGGATATTTCTGTTACTACTTTCCAGAAAATGACAGTTAAGCAAATAGAAGCAAGTCTTAATTCATCTACCGATAAGTATAAGTTCATTGTAATACTTGATGATATTGAGTTTGACGGTTTTGAGGCAGCGAGGGCGATATGGGAAAACAAACTTTCCGGCAGGATTATAATTATGCTGATAAGCTCCAATGATCTTAAAGGAAATTATATGAAGTGTCTTACACTTGGGATTGATCATTATCTTGTTAAACCATTTAACATCAGTGAGCTTTCAGATATGATAAAAGAGAGCTTCTCTGATATTGATACAAGGGAAATATCTTCTGAATTAAATGAATTAAACAGTGATTTACAGATACTTGTTGTTGAAGATAATAAAATGAACCAGATAGTGATCAACAAGATGCTGAAAACACTGGGATATTCTTGTGATATTGCCGAAGACGGTTATTCCGGTTATCAACAGGCTACCAAAAAGCACTACAATCTGGTCTTTATGGATCTTATACTGCCCGAGATAAACGGCTATGAATCAGCACGTAAGATATTGGTTGAGGACCCCGATACACTCATTGTGGCATTTTCTGCCGATAACATGCCTGAAACAAAGAGAAAAGCAGAATTATCCGGGATTAAAGACTTCCTTACTAAGCCCTTAAGGCTCGACGACCTGAAGAAGTTGTTTGCAAAATACTTTGCCAAGAACTGACAGGACAGATATACAACAGGCAATAGACCTTCTGCTGTTTATGAAATCAGATCCACTTGAAAAAATTGATATTTCCAGGTTCCTGGATCTTGCCGCGAAAATACCGGTAGTAGATGTCAGATCACCATCAGAATTCAACAGAGGACATATAACCGGGGCAATTAATATTCCACTGTTTGATGATAAGCAACGTGAAAAAGTAGGTATTAAGTATAAAAAGGAGGGCAGAAGTAAGGCAATACTCGCCGGGATTGAGCTTACAGGTCACGCAATGCATCTGAAACTCCAACAGGCACTTGATACAGCCAAAGACGGGAAACTGCTTGTCCATTGCTGGAGAGGAGGAATGAGGTCAGAGACAATGGCCTGGCTATTTTCACTTGGCGATATTGAAACCAAAATACTGGAAAAGGGTTATAAAGCTTACCGTAACTATATCCTGGCTGCTTTTACAGAAAAAAGAAAGATAATTATCCTTGGCGGTATGACCGGAAGCAGCAAGACCCGGATACTCAACCACCTGGGGAAGCTGGGAGAACAGGTTATTGACCTTGAGAAACTGGCAAATCATAAAGGTTCAGCTTTTGGTGCACTCGGACAACTTCCGCAACCATCATCTGAACATTTTGCTAACCTTCTGTATCATGAGTGGAGCAAGCTTAACAAAGAGATTCCGGTCTGGCTTGAGGACGAAAGCCGTAATATCGGGAATGTGTTTATGCCGGATAACTTTTATAATAATCTGCAGGATTCCCCGACAATTGTCCTCTATGTGGAAATAGAAAAGAGACTGCCCCATCTTATGGAAGAGTACTCAAAATATCCATCGGATCTACTCAAGGATTCTATTATGAAGATAAGTAAACGTCTTGGAGGAGATAATACAAAAGAGGCTCTTAATGCTGTGGATAAAGGTGATTTTGCAAAAGCGGTGGAAATTACCCTGAGATATTATGATAAAGCATATTTATACGGAATAAGTCAAAAAAACCCGGAAAAACTGATTACTGTTAAAGCCGACACAAATGATGTTGAGACTAACGCAGAAAAAGTACTGGATGCAGCAAAGAAAATAAAATGGTAATGGATCGCCGTTACCGGTATACTGACTAATCTCTGTTGATCCACTTATATATCTTATCGGATCTTCTCAGTAAATCAGGTATTTTAACAGAACATAGCTCCCCTTTAAGGGCTCTTTCAGTCTCTTTGAGATCAACACGTATTTCATCTGCAATATGTTCAATAACGCCTGTTGTGGGGCCGATTATCAGTATTGTATCTCCTTTTTTCAAGTCTCCTGATTCGACTTTTATTTCAGCCACTTTAAGGTTTTTAAAATAATTGGTAACCTTTCCGATATAGACCTTTCTTTTGATGGCTGAAGATCCATACCGGGTATTCCATTCTCCAGGTTTTTGTCCCAGGTAATAACCATCCCAGAATCCGCGGTTGAATACTGATGAAAGCCTGCTCTTCAATACATTTATCTTTTCTTGGTTATATGTCCCTTCAAAGACCGATCTTACAGCTTCATCATAACATGAGGAAACTACCTTTACATATTCAGCTGAACGTGCCCGCCCTTCTATTTTCAATACTCTGGCACCTGAATTTATAATTTTGTCGATGAACCCTATTGTACAGAGATCTTTGGGGGACATTATATTTTCATTTTCTATTTCAAGCTGGTAGCCCGATTCTTTTTCTGTTACAATATAAGATTTGCGGCAGGTCTGGTAACATGTACCACGGTTAGCCGACCTGTTATTTTCATGGAGACTCAAATAGCATTTACCTGATATGGCCATACAGAGTGCTCCGTGTATGAACATCTCAATCTTTACCCTGTCTCCTTTCGGACCTCTGATCTCCTGTTTTATAATACTTTCATAAATCTTTTTAACCTGGTCGAGGTTGAGCTCCCGGGCAAGCACAGCAACATCAGCCCATTGCGAGTAAAATTTAAGTGCTTCGCTATTTGATATATTAAGCTGGGTCGAAAGGTGTACTTCAATTCCGGCTGTTGAAGCATAATTGATTACCGAAAGATCTGATGCAATTATTGCTGAAATACCTGCAGAAACAGCAGTATCAACTATCTTCTGCATCCGGGCGATTTCTTCATCAAATACTACAACATTAAGGGTGAGATAACTTTTTATTCCATTTTTTTTACAGATCTGAGCAATCTTTTTAAGGTTGGCAAGAGTAAAGTTATTTGCTGATCCGGCTCTCATATTGAGCTGTTCGACACCAAAATATACTGAATCAGCTCCCCCCTGTATAGCGGCAGCAAGCGATTCAAATGATCCTGCAGGAGCCGTTATCTCAATATCTTTCCTTTGCATTCCCTTATTATTTCTTCATTACAATTCTGATACACGATCCTTTTTCAACTTCTGAATTCCGCACATATATTTTCCCCTGGTGAAATTCCTCTATGATCCTTTTAGCCAGTGACAACCCAAGCCCCCAGCCTCTCTGTTTTGTCGTATAACCGGGGCTGAATATTTTTTTAAAGGCACCTTTGGGAATCCCCCTGCCTGTATCAGAAATGTCGATAAGTACAATCCTGTCTGTTTCATTGACCTGAATTTTAATATCACCATTACCCTCCATGGCATCAATAGAATTTTTACAAACATTCTCTATCACCCATTCAAACAGTGCAGCATTTACAGGAACAATGATCTCCTTTGAAATATTAAAATCACCAATGAACCTGACTTTTGTTGATGTCCTGGATTTTATATAATCAACTGTACGCGAGATAATTGAGATAATATTTTCGTCATTGAGAACAGGTCTTGAACCAATACGCGAAAATCGTTCCGTTATTTTTTCAAGACGTTCAACATCCAGGGCAATCTCCTTTGTTAGCTGGATATCAGGATATTTATTCTGTAATATTTCAACCCATCCTGAAAGCGATGATGTCGGTGTGCCAAGCTGATGAGCAGTCTCTTTCGACATACTTACCCAGACCTGGTTATTTTCAGCCTTCCTTGATGACCTGAAAGCAAGATATGCAACCAGAATAAACAGGATAATAATACCTGATTGTATATATGGATAATAATTAAGTTGACTGAGGATGATACTATCCTTATAATAAATAAGATTGGCATGATTACCTCCCAGATCTATAACTATAGGCTCATTTTTATGCCTCATTTTCTCTAGTTGTGATCTCAAATAGAGCGGATCACGTAAACGGGTTTCATCAAAATTGCCTGAACTTATTATACTGTCTGTCTCATCGGTTAGTATAACCGGAATAATATTATTGGTCTCAATGATAGAATACAGGAATTCAATATTCTGGCTGGCATCAGCCTTTGTTATCAGCCTGGTTGCCTCTGCCCATTGTTCAACCTTTTTCCTCTCTTCTGTTTTAAGGATACCGACCAGGTACCGGGTATATACTAGAGATCCCGTTCCAATCAATATTGCAAACAGCAAAAGGAGCAGCATCAAAGGTGTTTTGTAACGTAATCCGGTCACGGTTATTAATTTTTATCTTTTTTCCTGAACAGATTCTTAAGAGGATTTTCCGATTTTTTTGTTGATGGCTCATCAATATCTACATTATCTGTAGTATCCGCTTCATCCCATAAAATCCTGAAACGGGGTTTATTTGTTTCAGGCGGTTTTTCAACATAAGGGGTGTCGTTTTTGAACCATCCGTACTCCTCATTCAAAATCGTCCGGAGTGTCTTCTTTTCAGCTTTAATATCCTCCTTTACTATATTCCTCGCCGCGTTAATATCATAACTGACCCTGACATCTTCTCCATTGTCTTCTATTTTTAACAGGACTGATGTGCGTCCGAGTCCGTCATCCTCAACAGCTCCGAATTCATTCGTATTGGGCCTGGGCTTCTTTAATTTCTTACTTAGGATCTCTGAAAGAAGTATCCTGACATGGTATTCATAATCATTATCAAAACCATGCTTCCCGTTAACCGACAGATCTGCAGCAGTGGAGTTCACATCCATTTGTGGAATATAAAGGGAATTATTCCGGATAAAGAAATCATTTTCAAGTTTTTCAAAACGTATATTTTCCAGCTCCGATAATTCGATGAATGAAGAGAGCTGTTTTACAGGATCAAAATCTATGAGAGTCCCATCCACAATTTGATATTTCCCTTCTGCCGTAACCGATTTAATATCTGCTTTAAGAAGTGAATCACAGGGAATTATTACTGTTATTGAACCGGAAAGCTTACCGTTAATATTTTCAGCTTTAATAAAATCCTGCCCGAAATTATTGAACGACATGAATGCTGATTTTATATCAATGTCCCGGAAATCGAAATTTCCACGGGTATTAAATGATCTGTCTTCTTTATTTTGATAAACAAAACCATTGCATGAGATCAAGCCACCCAGTGAGGTTAAATCCAGATTTTTAAAATTTATCAGACCGGGCTTATAACTTAATGTCCCTTTAATCTTTTCAGCTTTAAATTTTCTGAATCTGAAAGTATCTGTGTTGAATTTCAGGTCAAGGATAATATCGGCAGGAAGGGACCAGGCTCTCTCCCTTTTTAAATTATTATCAGATTTATAAACTGATGGAAATATCAATTCCGGTACCAGCCTGTCGCACCAGATAGCTGCAGAGGCAACCAGTATCCCGGGTCTTCCTGCAAGCCACTCCGGGAGATTCTTGAAAATACCATTTACAATGAACCTGTGATCTTTAAATCCGGCATGAATATTTTCAGCAATAATTGAATCAGCAATTAAAAGTTTACCGGTTACATTATCAATAATGATTTTGTCATCCTTAATGCCGATCGAGAAATTATTAAAATTAAGATCTGATTCTGTAATAAGGTCCATTATACCAGGGAATGTATATTTTCCTTTTTCAGGAAGAGAGCCCTTCATCATCAGATCAATATCAAAAGATCCCTGAGATGAGGAAACAGTCTTTATCCGGAAGAAATCTTTTATTTCAGATAAAACTACCTTTCCTTTGAGTTGAAGTGTTCCATATAGAGAATCAAAATTACAGACATTTAACGATCCTGTATATTGTGTTGATCCCAGAATTCCCCTGAAACTATCAATGTTTATTCTGCTGGTAACAGGCAGCCTCTTTTCCCCATTGGTAAAAGTGCCGTCGAAAGAAAGATCCTTCAGCCGGATATCCCTGTTAACGATAGTAACGGAACCGTCACTAAGATGAAAATCAATGTCGATGCCGGGATAAGAGGTACGTGTCAGCTGGCCGGTTATATTACTGCGGACCTGTAAGAGCCCCGATGGATTATAATCTGAAACTATCCCCAGTAATTCCTCAGGAAAATATCTCTTTATTTTCTCAATATCCAGATCTTTTCCAACAAGTAAAAGCTCCAGGATATTGCCCCGTGATATTGAACCTGTCAATCCGAAACGATACTTATCTATATCAAGATGACTCTCTTTAAAAACAATTATACTGTCGGATCTGCTGATACTGATATCGATATCAGCAGAAACAGGAACAGAAAGTAAACTATTAAAAAGACGGAAATAAGTAATCTGCATCCCGGATTTCGCCGTAAAATCTATATCCTTACCCGAAATCCTGCTCTTAAGCTGTCCGTTGTTTATCGATCCTTCAATAGCCAGTTGTGTGGCAAGATTATAATATTTTGTTCTGATGCCACTTAATGAAATACTGTTCAGGTCAATAGTAAAATCATTATTTTTTACCTCTTCAGTTTTAACACTGATTTCATAATTCACTAATCCATCCCGGTCTGTAAGAAGGTTAAGCATCCCGTTTTTAACTCCCACTTTATCAATGTTATATATGCCTTTATAGATATCGGTAATGCTGAATTCTATAAATACTTTTTTTGCAGTAAGAAGAGTATCGGTATCGATACCGGAGAAGCCTGTTGTGTCAAAACCGGGAGAAGAGTGTACAATTACATTATTGAGATCAAGGGAAGCTTTTGGAAATTGTCTCAGCAGGGAAAGCCTTACTGATTCGAATTCATATTTTGTTGAAATGTTATTATTCAGTGATTTGAGGATATATCCGGCTACCTTATCCTGCATAAGAAGGGAGGCAGCAAAGAGCCCCAGAATAATTATAATGATCAGGCTAACAGTTATTTTAAGTATTTTAATAAATAATCTCATTTCCTTACTATTATATCTGCTTTGAGGCAGCTCATAATCAGTGGACAAAGGTAATTTATTTGAATGAAAACAAGGTCAATGTTTACAGAAGGAAAGAGAGATCTTCACCAGGTTTGTATTCTGCCGGGGCAGATCCTTTTTTGAATACCCTGGCATTCCTGGAGCCGATAAGATGAATGTTGTTATTTTCAATATGTATCATTGTCCCTTCACGCAATCCTACAACATATACATCAGGATTGATCTCTATGAATTCCTCTATCCTTTGCTCTCTTGTCTCTCCTGCATGGCCTTCGGGATTGGCATCAAGATAATGGGGATTTATCTGGAATGGAATCAGATTGAATGATTTAAATGAATCGGGTTCGGCAACAGGCATATCGTTGGTTGTCATTATTGTGGGACATGCTACATTTGAGCCGGCACTCCATCCAATATAGGGTGTTCCCCCGGATACTTTTTCTCTGACAACTTCAATAAGGTTATTCTCACGTATGGTTTTCAGGAGTTGCCATGTGTTTCCGCCGCCGACAGCAATTGCCGATGCATTTTTAACCGCCTCTGCCGGATCACTAAATCTGTGGATCGATATTATTTTATGGCCCACCTCATTGAATCTCTCCGACACCTTCTCTTCATATAAATTATATGAAAAGGTTACCGCGGCATAAGGGATAAAAAGTGTTGTAACCGGTTTGTCACCAAGAAAATCGCGTATGTTGTACTTTGGATAATCAAGGTATGGTTCTCCCTGATTTGTTGAATTGCTGATTAGCAGTAATTTCATATAAAATGAGTTTACTGCAAATATAGGATGTACAATCCCGTAAACAAAATCAAACCGCAAAGTATATTCTGCGGTTTGATTTTGTTTAATCAAAAACTCTATTTAGTAATAAGGAATGAAATGATTATCAGTTAACCGTAAATGCTATACCTACTTCAAACGGATAGAGATCGATTCCTCCGGGACTCTTCCCCGGTTTGAACAGAGGAGTCAGGTAATATGTACCGTAAATATGAAAATTCTCGAAACCTAAACGGGCTGTGGCTCCGTAGCGGAGCATATTTAAACTGAAATCACTGTCTGAGGTGACTTTATCCCCGGTTTCATATACCATTTTTGAATTTGAACATAGTTTGACAGTACCTATAGCACCAAAAGCAATGTTAAGACGATGATAATCAGCAGGTATCTGCATCTCCAGCAATAAAGGAAGACTGAGATATGCAGTTGATAATTTGGATTTTTTAAGGACATCACCCGGATCAAGAATTTCAATTATACCTGCATCACCTTTCTGGATATTGTTATTACCATCAAACCGGTAATTATTCCAGCGTATACCCAGACCGGTTACTATCCCGAAATGTCTTGTAAAGCCAATACTGATCTGTGAGAAATTTAAATTGATGTTCATTGATTTTGATGAGTGGAGGGTCATATAATCAATATCATCAGGAAGGGAAAGGCTGTTGTCAGATGTCAAATAATTATTGAGACCTATCTCAAAAGCTGACCAGTGACCCTTGAACTGGCTTCTGCGGTGTGCCCGTCTCTCCTCTTTTTCCTCATCCTGGTCCCTGTAATATTCAAATTCACCATTGCTCTCCTCAATTGTATCCTCATCTTTTTTCTCATATTTTTCAAAATTGATCCTTGATTCTCCCTCTTCAAGAGATTCAAGTATTGTTACACCCATGTTACCAACTTTAATATTGGTGGCATCTTCATCATCTTGCACAACAATAAGATCCTTGCCCAGTATGACCCGGGTCATCTCGTTTGTGTCTGAAACAGCTTTCTCCGGCAGTGGCTCCTTTTTTGCGGAAGCTTCTTCCTGGCTGAACCCCTGGAGCAGAAATGCTGTAAGCAATATTATAATACCTGTTCTTTTCATTTGTAAATAATTTTTAAATAACTGTCCTTTTAAATGTTTCTGTTGCTGTGACGGAAAGGAGACAATAAAAGTTACAGTGACGGTTCATCTTTTTTTACCGGGGAATTGAATCTAAGGACTTTTGAACTGAAGTATAACGATTTAAGCTGCCCCTCTTCATCAGTCGTTTTTACCAGTGCCATCTCCCAGCCAAGCAGTTTATTCAATCCATCAATACCTGCCTCGGCAATTTCATATGATTTTATTGGTGAATCATTATACTTTTCAACCTTCAGCACTTTCTCACGAAAAGCACTGGCAATGAACCTGCTTATTCTTCCCCGGCCGTCATCATATAAAGGATAATCACTGACAGTAATATTGGATGCAATCAGTGAGGCCCGGGGCTGCTTAAAATCAATCACTGACATAGATATTTCCGGAGTTCTTGCAATAAGGTATTCCCGGACTCTTACCGGATTAGCAACAGAATCGTAAGGGGTAGATTCAATTGCTGTATTTTCATTTTCTGTAGACACCCCTGTATCGAAATCTGATTGAGCAGTAATGATCTCTTTATTATTAGCCTGTATAATTTCAGAAGGGACATTCCGGGGCGCAACTAAAGGTGTTCCGGCTTTCAGTAATATGGTATCGCCATGAGTAATAAGCGCCATCTCCTGGTTGTTTTTGACCAGGAGGCGCGGCAGGGTGATAAAGCTTAGAACCAGTATAGCAATAGTTGCAGCAGCACTTAATGTGGTAATTGTCAAGCGTATAATTCGTTTTTCACGGGTCTCCCTGGTTAATTTATTTTTATATCTGAAAGAAACTGCAATTGGCTTAAGCCTGGTTTTCTGAATTAAATCGAATATTCTTTTGTGTTCCCTGTTCTGAGAGATATTCTCTTCCAGTTCCTTTCCCTGTAAAGGTGTAAGATCGTTTTCAAGACACGCAACTGACAGATATTCAATCTGGGATGGGGTAAGGTCTTTTGTGGTTTTCTTAACCAGCTCTTTTTTGAACGATTTCTCCTTATCAGGTTTAAGCCCGGTTATAGCAAGCGTATCAGCCTCCTCTTTAATATCCGGATTTTCCTCCAGGAAAGAGATAAGCTGTTCAATCTGCCAGCTGTCAAGGTTACCATCGAGCCAGTCGATAAGCCATATTTCGTAATTTGATCTGTCGGGCTTCATTTTTATAATACTGTTTCAATTTTACCTAAATAGTTCTTCAGGGTAACCCTTCCCCTGTAAATGTTAATTTTAACCTGAGGTTCGGTCAACCCGGTTATCTCACCTATCTCTTTATAACTGTATCCCTCATAATCACGAAGAAGTATAACAGATCGTTGTTGTTCCGGCAGTCGTTCAAGTGCAGAATGAAGTATTTCATTCAGATCGGAATATTGCGATTCATGAGATAGATCCGTTTCATTGTACTCCTCAACAGTTGTCATCCTTTTTTCTTTCCTGATTATGTCAATCATTGTGTGATATGCTGTTGAGAATAGCCATGATTTTACAACAATATATTCTATCTCAGTAACATTTCTCCAGAGCTTCTCAAAACTTTCCTGGACGATATCATTTGCCCGGTCATCATCCTTGATATCTGCACGGATGAACCGGTAAACAGAATCGGCAAATTCCTCAACAGCTCTGTTATATTCTTCTACTGTCATAAGTCTGGTTACAATGCAAAGACGGATATAATAACAAAATGTTACAGTAGAGCCGTTACATGCAACGGCTCTACAGATATACAATATTTAATTTGTGGTTATTCTTTGGGTTTATACACCCTTACCCAGTCAATTTCCATGGTTGTCATACCACTGATAGGCTTGTCAAGACCTCCTGATAACAGAATATACATCGGCTCCAGGGGAATGTTTTCTGTCTGGGTGAATGCAACTGTATCGTTGATTTTCCAGACAAGCTTGTCTGAACTCCATTCAAGAGTGAAAATATAGAAATCGTTGGCATATTTTGACCCCACGGATGTTTTTGCTCTTTTTTCAGGTGATGAAAAATAATCGATTATTACTTTCCCTTTACCAGTGCGACATATATCAATATGGGGAGTGATTGTATCGGCAAGCATCCAGAAGGCAGATTTAGCAGAAGGATTACCAAGTTTTATTTTGGCTGTAAAGGTCCCGTATTTCT
>Ga0307445_10001276_pt1 | contig 14216 bp, 19 predicted proteins | sample SalMarSW160330MG_FD_202147 | JGI IMG/M metagenome (GOLD analysis project Ga0307445, IMG submission 202147) | Salt marsh sediment microbial communities from the Plum Island Ecosystem LTER, Massachusetts, United States - SW1603-30 | ecosystem: Environmental > Aquatic > Marine > Intertidal zone >...
CTCGTCCTTTAAGCTCCGGCAAGGGCAGCCCATTGCCTGTTATGTGACTCTCCGGGGAAAAAGAATGTATGAGTTCATGGATCGCTTAGTCAACATCGTTCTTCCCCGTGTGCGGGATTTCCGGGGTGTTTCGCCTCGGGCATTCGATGGGAAGGGCAATTATACCTTGGGTATGAGGGATCAACTGGTTTTCCCCGAAATAGACTACACAAAGGTGGAAAGACCAAGGGGAATGAATATAACGATCGTGACCTATTCTGAAAGCAATGAGCAGGCGCTTGCCTTGTTAAAAAAACTCGGCATGCCTTTCAGCGAAGGAATATAAGGAAAAAGAAATGGCAAGAAAAGCAATGGTGGCGAAATATCAAAGAGAACCCAAGTTTCCGATCAGGAAGAAGTTCAGGTGTCGAATATGTGGACGCTCCAGAGGATATTACAGAAAATTCGATATGTGCCGCTTGTGTTTTCGTGAGCTTGCTTTGAAGGGAGAGATCCCCGGAATAACAAAGGCATCATGGTAATTTGAGGGAGAAGATATGAGTTTAACAGATCCAATTGCGGACATGCTGACAAGGATACGCAATGCCGTGCTTGTCAAGAAAAAAGAAGTGGATATGCCCTCTTCTCGTTTAAAGGTGGAAATCGCAAAAATTTTAAAAGAAGAGGGGTATATAAAAAATTTCAAGGTCATGGACAATAACAAACGGGGAAGCCTGATCGTAACTTTGAAATATACAGATGACAACTGTAGCGTTATCACGGGGCTCCAAAGGATAAGCAAGCCAGGATGCCGCATCTATTGCAAAAAAGATTCAATACCCAAGGTTTTGGATGGCCTTGGGGTAGCCATCGTTTCCACATCCCTTGGGATCCTTTCAGGAAAGAAGTGTGAAGAAAAAGACGTTGGCGGCGAGATTTTGTGCTATATCTGGTAACGAAAAAGATGAGAGGGGAAGCAAGATGTCAAGAGTAGGAAAACAGTCGGTGCCGATACCGGAAGGAACGAAGGTCAATATCCTTTCTGATCGTATCGAGGTGGAAGGGCCAAAAGGGAAGCTGACTTCCCCCCTGTTCTCAGGGATCCATCTCGAGATCAAAGACAATCTGATGGTTTTCACCCGGGCAACCGATTCCCCCGAACACAGATCCTTGCATGGTTTGTGCCGGACATTGGCCCATAACGCCGTGGTGGGTGTTTCCGTAGGATTTACCAAAGAATTGGAACTGGTCGGAGTCGGGTACAGGGCTAAACTTGAAAAAGATAGACTTGAGCTCAGCCTCGGCTACTCCAAGCCGGTCATCTATGAAATTCCGGATGATATCGAGATCGATCTGCAAAAACCTACTTTGATAAGTGTAAAAGGGATCGATAAGCAAAGAGTAGGACAGGAAGCGCACAAGATCCGGAGTTTTCGGAAACCGGATCCTTACAAGCTTAAAGGGGTCCGTTATGTCGGAGAACATTTGATTAAAAAAGAACGCAAGGCAGGAGTTTCAGGTGTATAACAAAAAGACCTTATTGAAAACGGAAGCTAGGATAAGAATACGCAAGCGCATTCGGAAGAAGATCAGAGGAACGGCAGAACGACCCCGAGTTTTTGTCTTTAAATCCAATCGTTATCTCTACTCACAGGCCATAGATGATGATGCAGGAAGTGTTTTGGCTGCAGCTTCGAGCGTGGAGAAAGAATACCGAGAGAAAAAGAAAAAAACAAAAAATATAGAAGCTTCGAAGGCCGTGGGTGAAATGATCGCAAAAAGATTGAAAAAGAAAAAAATCGAACAGATCGTTTTCGACAGGGGGATCTATCCCTATCATGGCCGTATCAAAGCATTGGCAGAAGCGATGAGGAAAGAAGGCCTTACTTTTTAGGTATTGCATAAGGAGGAAAAAGAGTGGCAGAGGAAGAAAAAAAAGGAGAAACCAAGCCGGGACCAGATCCTGAAACTCCAGATAAAAAAACTCAAGAGACAGAGAAAAAAGGAAAATCTTTCAGACACGCTAGGCCCGGAAGATTCGGCAAAAGATTCGAGGAAGAGGAAGAAGACGAATTCAAAGATCAGGTGATCTCTATACGCAGAGTGACCAAAGTGGTTAAAGGGGGAAAAAACCTAAGTTTTTCTGCTTTGGTAGCGGTGGGAAACGAAAAGGGTAAGGTCGGTATTGGCAAAGGTAAAGCGCGGGAGGTCCCCGTCGCTATTTCCAAGGCCGCACAAGATGCCAAAAAGAAGCTGATCGACGTCCCGATTATAGATACGACGATTCCTCACTTCATAAAGGGAATACACGGTGGGGGAGAAGTCGTTCTTCGCCCAGCTTCAAAGGGAACGGGAGTTATTGCTGGTGGAGCCGTCCGGGTTATCATGCAGTTGGCAGGTATAAAGGATATCTTGACCAAGTCCATTCGCAGCAACAATCCCATCAGTGTCGCTCACGCCACGATGAACGCTCTGACCAGACTGAAAAGTCCTGGCGCCGTCTCGAAAACCAGAGGAAAAGAAGAGGAAATGATATGGCAGTAAAAGAAAAAGCCCCCAAACAGACGACGGAGATGAAAGAGTTGAAAATTCAGCTTGTTCGCAGCGTGATAGGTCGGCCAAAAAAACAAAGAGAGGTTGTGAAGGGGCTTGGTCTGAGAAAAATAGATACCGTGGTGATCCGCAAGGATTGTCCTGAAATTAGGGGAATGATCAACAAGATATCCCACTTAGTGACTGTCGAAGTTTTGGAGAAAAAATGAATTTGAGCAATGTCCATCCCGCAAAAAGGTCTCGCAAGAATAAAAAGCGTGTTGGCCGGGGACCGGGTTCAGGCAGAGGGAAAACGGCTGGACGGGGAATGAAAGGCCAAAAATCCATCTCCGGGTACTCTCGAAAGCGTGGTTTTGAAGGGGGCCAGATGCCTCTCAACAGGAGAGTTCCCAAAAGAGGATTCACGAATATTTTCAAAAAAGAGTACAGTGAGATCAATCTTGATCGCCTCGAGCGAATCGGCAAGGACAAAATAGAACTAAAGGATCTCATCGATGCAGGACTCCTCAAAAAGAAATCGCAACCCGTAAAGATTTTAGGAAGGGGAGAAATTTCCTCTGCAAAAGAGATCCATGCTCATAAGTTTACTCAATCCGCTGAAGAAAAGATTCAAAAAGCGGGCGGAAAAGCAATTCTGATTGGAAGGAAATGATGTTAGACAGCATAAGGAACATCTTCAGCATTCCCGATCTGAGGAGAAGGGTCTTTTTCACATTGGTCCTGCTGGCGGTTTATCGCATCGGAGCCCAAATCCCCAGCCCCGGCATAAGCGCGCCTGCTCTCGAAGAGTTCTGGCAGATGCAGAGAGGAACGATCCTGGGATTCGTAGATCTTTTCACGGGGAGAAGTATGTCCAGAATGACAATTTTTGCGCTGGGCATCATGCCTTACATCAGCGCGTCCATTATCCTCCAGCTTCTTCAAGTGGTTTGGCCATACCTTGAGAGGTTGTCGAAAGAAGGAGAAATGGGGCGCAAAAAAATCACGCAGTATACCCGTTACGGTACTATCGGGATCTGTCTGATCCAATCCTTTGGCATTAGCATTTTTTTAGAAAGCCTGAGAAGCCCGACGAGCAATCTTCCCATCGTTCCGAATCCGGGTTGGGGATTCAGGTTTTTGACGATCCTCACGATGTCAACCGGAACAGTCTTTATCATGTGGCTGGGAGAACAGATCTCTGACAGAGGGATCGGAAACGGCATTTCTCTTATCATCTTTGCAGGGATTGTCGTCAGTCTTCCCAGCGGCATTCATAGTATATTATCGGGAATTCGTTCGGGTGATATGACTCCCCTGAGGATGCTTTTCCTCTTGGCCTTGATGCTGGCGGTCATCGTTGCTATTGTGTTTGTGGAGCGAGGGCAGAGGAGAATACCTGTTTCCTATGCCAAGAGAGTGGTCGGCCGGAAAATCTATGGAGGCCAGAGCACGCATCTGCCATTGAGAGTGAATACGGGGGGTGTTATTCCGATCATATTCGCTGCTTCCATCGTGACGATCCCCTCCACGATCGCCCAAATGGTCAAGGTGCCTTTCATCCAAAACATAGCCATGCAATTCGGAATGGGCATGCCCCTTTACAACTTGCTCTACATCGCCGCCATCATTTTCTTCACCTATTTTTATGTGTCGATTATTTTTAATCCTTCCGATGTCGCAGACAATTTGAGAAAGTACGGAGGATTCATACCCGGAATAAGACCGGGGAAAAACACGTCCGACTTCATTGATAGTGTGCTCTCTCGCATCACACTGGTGGGTGCGATCTATCTTGCTGCTGTGGCTGTGCTCCCAGAATTTATGATCACAGGATTCAAGGTCAGCGCTCTTCCGTTCATTGGAGATTTCTTGGATGCCAATTTGCCCCGCTGGTTTACCCAAGGATTGAATGTGAATTTTTATTTCGGTGGTACGTCCATCCTCATCGTTGTCGGTGTGGCCATGGATACCATGCAACAGATCGAGGCTCAACTCGTCATGCGCCATTATGATGGCTTCATGCGGCGAGGGCGGTTAAAAGGACGGAGAGGATGAGAATTATTTTGCTCGGTCCCCCTGGAAGCGGAAAAGGGACTCAAGGGGATCTGATCGAGCAAAAATATGGCGTCCCCAAAATTTCTACCGGTGACCTGTTGCGCGAGGCGGCTCAGAAAAAAAACCGGCTAGGGCAACTGGTTGAAGCGGTCATGAACAAAGGAGACTTGGTGAGCGATGAGCTTGTGATGGATATGCTGACAGAGAGACTTTCCAGAGAGGATTGCAAGAAAGGGTATGTGTTGGATGGTTTTCCAAGAAATCTTAGACAAGCTCACATGCTGGAAGGAATGAAGAGCCAGCGTTCTGAGGTTGTTTTGGATATCCGATTGAAAGAGGAAAAATTGATAGAAAGGCTGTCTTCCAGAAGAATCTGTCCTCAGTGCGGGATTATTTTCAATCTTCTTGTGAAGGCTCCGCATCGGGACGATATATGTGATGCATGCAATGCTGGATTAATGCAGCGGAAGGATGATAAACCAGAAGTAATCAAAGAGCGCTTGAGGGTGTATGACGAAGAGACCAAACCGATGGTCCAGTATTATCAAAAAAAGAAAAACTATCACAAAATCGAGGGAGATAAACATATTGAAATGGTTTTCAGGGACATCCAGACAGTATTAAGGGATGAGATGGCAAAATTTGACCATGCAGAGGCCGCCCGATGATCGTGTTCAAGAGTGAGAAAGAGGTTGCTGCCATTCAAAAAAGCAGCCGTATGGTGGCTCGGGTTCTGGCAGATCTGCGCCGCCTGATTGAGCCTGGCGTAATGACGAAAGAATTGGACACTTTTGCCGAAAAAAGAGCCAAGGAGATGGGAGCCATCCCCGCTTTCAAAGGCTATCGGGGTTACCCGTCCTCTCTCTGCACCTCCATCAATGATGAGATCATTCATGGGATTCCCTCCTCACGCAAGTTGAGGGAAGGAGATATCATCAGTTTAGATTTTGGCGTCATCTATGATGGTTATTACGGCGATGCGGCCGTTACATATCCTGTTGGACAAGTTAGCCTCGAAGCTCAAAGACTCATCGATGCGGCTGAAACGGCCTTTTTTAGAGGTTTCGAAAAATTACAGGATGGAAATCGCATTTCGGATATTTCTCATGCCATCCAGACTTCTGTCGAATCTCAGGGATTTTCCGTCATCCGAGCTTTTGTGGGGCACGGCATCGGCATATCTCTGCATGAAGAACCCCAGATCCCCAATTTTGGGATTCCCGGCCGGGGCCCCAAAATAAAAAAGGGATTGGTTTTGGCCATTGAACCTATGATTGCGGCAGGAAACTGGAATGTCGAGATCAAGGATGATAATTGGACGGCTATCACCAAAGACAGTAGCCTTTCTGCTCATTTTGAGCACACCGTTGCCTTTACTCAGCAGGGTGCCAAAATATTAAGCTTGCTAGATGAAGGAAATTTGCCTTATGCCAAGGAGTCACCCTATGCCTAAGCAGGATGTTTTTGAAACAGAAGGTACTGTTATCGAGACGCTACCGAATGCGATGTTTCGGGTGGAGTTGGCCAACAAACACGTCATCCTTGCTCATATTTCAGGCAGAATGCGCAAACATTTTATCCGTATCCTGCCAGGAGATAAAGTTCTTTTGGAACTCTCTCCCTACGATTTGACTAAGGGAAGAATAACTTATCGATTCAAATAGAGGAAAAAAACGATGAAAGTCAGGGCATCCGTAAAAAAAATGTGCAGAAATTGTCGAATAGTCAAAAGGAATGGCATTCTTCGAGTCATCTGTACGAATCCTAAACATAAACAAAAACAAGGATAAATGAGGTAAAAATGGCAAGAATAGCTGGAATCACACTCCCTCCAGATAAAAGGGTCGAAGTCGGTTTAACATATATCTTTGGGATAGGTCGCTCGAAAGCCAATGAAATACTCAAGGCTGCCAAGATAGACAGGGACAAAAAAGTCAAAGAATTGACCGAGGATGAAGTCAACTCAATCAGGAAAATCATCGAGACTCAAGAAAAGATCGAAGGCGACCTGAGAAAAGAAATAACCCTTGATGTCAAAAGGCTGATGGATATAGGTTCGTACAGGGGATTGAGGCACAGACGAAGGCTACCGGTTAGGGGACAAAGGACAAAAACCAATGCACGCACACGCAAGGGGCCTCGCGGACACACCATAAAGAAGAAGTAGGAGGCGTATTAAAATGGCAAGACCGAGAAGAAAAACCAAGAAGAAAAAAGTAAGAAAGGAAATTGGATTTGGAATCGCGTATATCCAATCCACTTTTAATAACACCATCATCACGATAACCGACCAACAGGGCAATTCCCTTTGCTGGGCCAGTTCAGGCACAGCTGGTTTTAAAGGGGCGCGAAAAGGCACTCCCTTTGCCGCACAACTGGCAGCTAAGGAGGTTTCGGCGAGAGCGCGGGAATTTGGAGTTCGTTATATGGATGTCAAGGTCAAGGGCCCCGGGGCAGGTCGGGAATCTGCTATCAGAGCCTTACAGGCAGATGGAATTGAGATCAAGTCTATTAAAGATGTTACCCCGATTCCTCACAATGGCTGCCGGGTTAGAAAGAGACGAAGGGTATAGGATTGGAACAGCAAGGAGAAGAGGATGTCAAGATATAGAGAACCAGTTTGTCATCAATGTCGGGCAGAGCGCGGGAAGCTTTTTTTGAAGGGCAACAAGTGCTTGACTGAAAAATGTCCGGTCGAGCGGAGGCCCTACCCCCCGGGTGAACATGGAAGAGCCAGGAGAAGAATTCTGGGCTATGGCATTCAGCTAAGAGAAAAACAAAAGCTCAAACGTTATTACAGCATGTCCGAAAGACAGTTCCGCTTGTATTTCCAGAGGGCTGAAAGGAAAAAAGGAATCACTGGGGAAAACCTATTGCAAATGCTGGAGAGAAGATTGGATAACATCGTTTTCCTTTCAGGATTCGCCCATTCAAGGGCACATGCCCGTCAACTCATCACCCATGGTCACTACCGGATCAACGGCAAAAAGGCCAGTGTGCCATCTCAATTGGCTCAAGTGGGAGATGTTCTCTCCTTTCGGGATAAATCGAAAAAACATGAGGAATTGAAGGCGATCGTCGATTTCCATAAAAGCAAAGCCATTCCGAGCTGGCTTGATGTGGATAGGGACAACATGGAAGTGAAAATCCTGGCGTTTCCTGAACGAGAGGAAATCCCGATCCCTGTGGAAGAACATCTGGTTATCGAGCTCTATTCAAAGTAACCTTGATCGACAGATAACGAGGACACAAAAAAGGAGGAAGCATGATAGAAACAGGTTTTCAGAGACCCAAGTACTTGGAATGCGATTATGAAACACTCACAGAAACCTACGGCAAATTTTCTGCGCAGCCTTTTGAGAGAGGTTATGGAATCACCATCGGAAACGCACTCCGTCGAATTCTTCTCTCCTCTATTACGGGTGCTGCCATCACAAATGTCCGAATTCAAGGCGTTCTCCATGAATTTTCCACACTTCCGGGTGTGGTTGAAGACGTAACCGATATCGTTCTCAACGTCAAAAGTATCCCGTTGAAGATGAAAGGAAAAGAACCCAGAACTCTGACGATTAAAAAGGAAGGCCCTAATGAAGCTACGGCTTCAGACATCGTTGGCGATGCCGACATCGAAATCCTCGATAAGGGTGTTCATATCGCATCCCTCGACAAAGACGGGAAACTTGATATGGAAATGATCGTTCAGAACAATAGAGGGTATATTTCCGCTGATCGAAATTTCGATGAAGAACTAAGTGTGGATTTTATCCCGGTGGATTCTTCCCATTCACCGGTCCAGAAGGTTAATTACAAAGTGGGCCCGGCAAGGGTAGGAAAACGAGTCGATTACGAAAACCTCACATTGGAAATCTGGACCACCGGAGCGATCTCTCCTCAGGATGCCTTGAGTCAGGCGGCAAAAATTCTCAGGGACCATCTTGTCATTTTTCTCAACATCGTTGATGAACCTCTTGTTAGAGAACAACTTCCTGAACAGAGAGAGATCCCCCATTTTTCTCAAAAAGAAATCCTTTCCAAATTTATCGATCATCTGGAACTCTCCGTCAGATCGAACAATTGTCTCCGGTCCGCTGGAATAGAAAAAATCTACGAACTTGTGCAGAAAACTGAAGAAGGTCTCCTGAAAACGAAAAACTTCGGGCGCAAATCTTTGACAGAAATAAAAGAAACCCTTCAAGAATTAGGGTTGGGTCTAAACTTGGACCTTCATCCAACTCTTTTAGAGCAGATCGAAGGAGATAGCGAAAAAGAAGAAGAAGAGGAAGAAGAATGAGGCACCGGGTCAAAGGAAAAAAACTCAGCAGAGATTCTGCTCAAAGGAAAGCACTTATGCGGAATCTCGTCACATCTTTTCTGGAAAAAGAAAGGATCACAACGACTCTTGCCAAAGCCAAGGCGACAAGACCTATCGCGGAAAAAATCATCACTCTGGGCAAAAATAATTCTCTTCACTCCCGTCGTCTCGCTCTTAGATTCATCTACAAAAAAGATGTGGTGAAAAAACTCTTCGATGAGATCGGGCCGCGGTTTAGCGAAAGGCCTGGAGGGTACACCCGGATAGTCAAAATCGGGCCGCGAGCTGGAGATGGAGCTGATATGGCCATACTCGAGCTTCTTGGTTCGGAATTCAAGAAAAAATCGAAGAAAAAGAGTGTTGCAGAAAAAGCCAAGGATGCAGCAAAGTCAAAAAAATAGAATTTTAACGTTGCTTTCCGTTATCATTGATTGGTTACCCAAAGCTGTTGCCCTGGGTAAATCTTCGATCGTGTGCTGAGACCGTTCAGGGCGAGCAAATAGCTAAGATTCATTCCGTATTTCTTCGCGATCTTATAGGGAGTATCCCCGGATTTAACCGTATAGGGGATGGCTCCTGCTGGCGTTCCCGACTGGATGACAAGTTTTTGTCCGACACTAAGTATGTTGCTCTGAAGACTATTTTGTTCTGTTATCTGTTGGACGGTCGTGTTGAAAGTTTTTGCGATAATATAAAGACTGTCCCCCTTTTTCACGCTATAAACCAGTTTTTCTCCCTCTTTCGTGAGAGACCGCGGTTGGGATGATGTGTAGCTGATACCCCGCCCGGGTATTCTGAGTCTCTGTCCGACTCGAATGAGATATCCTCGTCCGAGATTATTCGCTCGCGCAATGGCAGAAATAGAAGTACCGTAACGCATGGCGATGACAGAAACGGTTTCCCCTCTGCGGACATAATGGTTCGTGTATGTCGCTTCGGGTGGGACATATCGAGGAATGGATTCTAAAGACGCCAGTGCCTTACCTCCGTATCCCACAGGAACTCGGAGGGGATAATCGTTGTCTGGCGTGGATTTATTCCTCAGTTCAGGGTTGAGCAGCGTCAAAGCTTCTTGGTCGAGTCCTAGAGAACTGGAGAGCGATGTGAGTTTGACGGGGTGATTGATATGGACTGTATCGTAGCGTAAAGGAAGTTCAGATTGAGGAAGGCTGAATCCATATTTGTCCGGATTCTGGATGATAAGGAGCGTTGCGATAAATCGTGGGACAAAGCGTGATGTTTCCCGAGGAAGCATCAGATAAAGGTCCCAAAAATTGTCCATGTATTCCAATCTTTGAGAGCGGATGACTCTTTGAACCCTGAATTCTCCGCAATTGTAGGCTGCCAGGGCTGTGGTCCAATCCCCGAACATAGCATGAAGCTCCTCCAGGTATTTGATGGCTGCATCTGTCGCCTTCTCGAAATCCATCCGTTCGTCGATCCATCGGTCTCTTTTAAGGCCAAATCGGACTCCTGTGGAGGAGATAAATTGCCATAAACCTAAAGCGCGGGCGCGGGAATAAGCTGTGACTTTGAACCAGCTTTCAATCATCGGCATCCAGGAGAGCGCCTCGGGGAGTCCTGCTTCCTGCATTTTATCCCGGATCATTCCGATGTATAGGCCAGAGCGATTATAGGCTTGTTCGAATTCCTTCCTTTCCACTGTCTGGAAACTCTTGATTTCTTTTAGGACGTGTTGGTTCTCCACGAGAGGAATGGTGCCGTTGTTCCCGCTTATCGCTGTGAAACGCGATGCATGTATTTCTTGGATTCTTCGCGCGATTAGAAGACGGAGGTCGTTCTTTTCCTGGATCAAGGGTGAATCCAACGGGAGATCGAGTTTGAGAAGGAGGCTGTAGGCTTCGTCAAGAGCGACAAGTGCAGTTTCCAGGTCCCCTTTATCCCACGCCAATCGGGCATCTTGGTAGGCGTCGAATGCTTCCTCAAGAAGCTGGGAAGGACTGGCCTGTTCTTCGGGGGGAAAGGATTCTTCCGCTAAAGATGGCTCTTCCACCAACTGTTCCTGTGTGGATTCTTCCATCACCGCTTGCTCGTCAATAGGAGTCTCCTCAGGAGTTTCGGCCTCGGCTATCGTCAGTTCCTCAACGGTTTCTTGAACGGGCAAATTTGGGGTCTCTATCCTGGGTTTTCGATTGCTGGAACAATTCCACAGCGTGATCATCAGGAAAATCGCCAGTATAATACAGACGTTATTTTTTTGTTTTTTCACTTTTTTGTTCCTAAAAGGTTTGATTTATACCATTTATGCATATGCCGAGTCAAATCCTTCGTTGGGGCGGGGCGAGTCAATCTCACCACATCAACTTCGTTGCAACCCATTTGTAGTAGTTCACTCCCGACCCAACCTAACCACGCTTCATGGGCTGCTTCCTTGCCTCCGTTAATGCTAGGGTGGGGTGGAGGGTCTTGGCTCGTGAATGATCCAAAAAAAACGTCAATCATGATAACTGCCGCATACGATATTTCGTTACGAACAGAAGACAACATTGTATCCTTCCAAGAAACTCGAGCTAGCCAATTTATCTGCAAATATCAAAAAGGACATAATTTAGTCGAAGAAATTCTTTGAAAATTGCGGAGGATTTGCCTTGCAGGAGTCTATTTGGGCATGGATTGTTTTTTGTGCCAATTCCAGGCTGTTTCTATGATGGTATTCAAGTCGGAATACATCAGGTCCCAGTCGAGGAGTTGTTTTGCCTTTTTCCGTGATGCCAGGAGCACATCCACATCCCCTTTTCTTTTGGGTTTGGCAAAATAGGGAATCTTTTGACCTGTAACAGCTTCCGCCGCTTTGATCACTTCCAAAACGGAGAATCCTTTATTGGAACCCAGATTGATGAATTCACTTTTCTTCAGCGCAGGGAGTTTTTTGAGTGCCAGAACATGAGCCTTTGCCAGATCGGTGACATGGATGTAATCTCGAATGGCCGTACCGTCTGGAGTGGAGAAATCTGTCCCAAAAAGGTCGAATCCCTTTTTTTCTCCCAAAAGAAACAATAAAATATTGGGAATCAGGTGAGTTTCAGGTTCGTGCATTTCTCCAAGTCGGCCTTCAGGATCCGCCCCTGCTGCATTGAAATACCGCAATGATATGAACTTTAGTCCATAGGCTCTTTCATAATCCTGAAGGATTTTTTCGACGAAAAACTTCGTAAATCCGTAAGGATTAGAAGGATTTAATGGATGGGTCTCTGTGATGGGGATCTGTTCTGGGGTCCCATAAACCGCCGCGCTTGAGGAAAATATGAAATGCTTTACGTTTGCTAGGAGCATCGCTTGGAGAAGATTCAGGCTGGAGAATAGATTGTGCCGGTAGTACTTCTGCGGATCGATGTATGATTCACCGACTTGAATAAGTGAGGCAAAATGGAGGACTCCATTGAAGTTGTGTAAACGAAATACTTTTTCGAGGTCAGATTGATTGTGCAAATCCCCTTCAAAAACCGTCCCTCCTGGAACGAGTTCCCGTTTTCCCGTGGAAAAATTATCGAAGATGACAACCTCGATTCCTTCTTCGATCAGTTCCAGGACGGTATGGGATCCTATGTATCCGGCTCCTCCAGCGACAAGGATTTTCATGAGAGTCCCTTTTTTATCAATTCTTTGGCTTTGATCAGCCCGTCTTTTTTTGTCTCAAAATCGTTGTCCAGCTGCATATGATACAGTTTCTTCAGATATTTTCCCATCTGGGGACCAGGAGAAACACCCAAATCGATCAAATTCCGTCCCATAATTAAGGGTTGAATGGTTTCTTTAGAGACATTCAATTCCTCGAATTTTTCGAGCAACCAATGTCCCTCACGATCCAAACCTTGAATGGGTCTCTTTTTTCTGCCCGCACGATCCGCAGCGTCGAGATAAACGAGAAGCTCGATCTCTCCGTCCACGTCGGCAGCGAGACGGTTAAATGCTTTTTTGGTAACGATCCCCCGATTTTGCCAGAGTTCTGAAGCTCGATGGTGACACTTGATCAAGGAGGGGACCATTTTTTTCAAGTCATAATTGTTCAGAGAAAAGATTTTCAGCCGGCTGAGTATTTTTTTTGTAATTTTTGCGCTGATAACATCATGGCCATTGCTCGTGATCATCATTCTTCCTCTCTTGAACTCCCAATGGGTCGTATCGGGTTTCCCCACATCATGGAAGAGAGCAGCCAAAAGTAGAGTGAGGGATTTTTGTTCGTCCAAACGAAACTGGCTAGACAGTCTCTTTGCTTGGTCAATAGTGAGCAATGTGTGAGCCCAAACTGTGTGGTGGCCGTGGATGTCTTTTTCAGGATGAAACTGAGAATCCTGGATGCAGAGTGTTAGCCTGTAGAGTTCGGGGAGAAGCTGGCGCAAGGCGCCGAGCTTGAACAATTCGTTCAATCCCACAGAGGGTCGGCGGGAGTGGAGCATTATTTTAAATAGTTCTTCCTTAATCCTTTCCACACTTATTCCGCTGAGATCGACATCCTTTGCGATGGTGTAGATCTGGGGCTCCACAGTAAACTCCAGTATTGATGCGAAACGGGCAGCTCGAAGAACGCGGAGAGGATCATCGGGAAATGCCTGGGGGTTTGTCAGTTTGATGACTTTTTCCTCGATGTCTTTCTGTCCATCATGGGGATCGAATATTTTTCCATCGCTCAGCCGAACAGCAATGCTATTGCTCCGAAAGTCCCTGCGTTCCAAATCCTTTTCGAGAGGCATATTCGGGTCAGCAGAGATGATAAAATCTTTGTGTTTGCGGACTTTTGCTTGTTTAGGCCTGTCCTTTCTCGGCAGAGCGATATCGTATGTTTTTTTGTCGATAGTGAATTTGATAACTCCGAAGCTTTTCCCGACAACATCGACTTTGCCGTTAGGGGCCAGTTTTTTTATGATTTGGTCGACCGTGTGATGTGCGATTAATATATCGACATCTTCCGATGGGTCTTCCCGCATGTGATCCCTCACAAAACCACCCACAGCGTAGATATCCTGGCTAAAAATGTCGACAAAAAATTTTTTGTGAGGGAAGTCCAATTCAAGTTTTTTCATGGGATAGGCTTTCATAACTTTCATAATTCCCGTTTTTTCTTTTTTCCAGGTTCTCATCATTTTACAAGAATTATGAAACTTATGAAAGCCTTGCCCCCTATTGAGCTCTTGGCTGCAATATTGTATCCTAAAGCATCGTGGCGTAATGGAGTCAAATAATGAGATTTAAAGCGATAGTTCTCGTCGTTCTTCTTGTGACGATGGCGCATTTTTCCTTTTCCAACGTATCCAAAGACTTAAAAATGGAATTGAAAGAAAAAGGGATCCGGGATTTCAGCCTGGACGGCCTCACC
>Ga0307445_10001277_pt1 | contig 14211 bp, 11 predicted proteins | sample SalMarSW160330MG_FD_202147 | JGI IMG/M metagenome (GOLD analysis project Ga0307445, IMG submission 202147) | Salt marsh sediment microbial communities from the Plum Island Ecosystem LTER, Massachusetts, United States - SW1603-30 | ecosystem: Environmental > Aquatic > Marine > Intertidal zone >...
ACGGCGCCGCCGCTCTATCAATTGGGGACGATGATGTCATCGCCGAGGTGGAGGAGGTCTACTCGCTCTACAACGATTTCACCGACTACTGGCGCGCCGCGGACGACAAGTTCATTCGCGCCGCCGAGGGGCGCTTCATCGACGAGGCCGGCTATTTCCCCACCATGACGGCGGCGGTGGACGGCCTGCTGAAGAAATGCAAGCTCGCCCCGACGGACATCAGCAAATACGTCTATTACGCCGCCGACGCCCGCCAGCACGCCGGGCTGGCCCGGCGCCTCAAGCTGGATAAAGCCAGGGTGCAGCCGCCCCTCTACGATGCTATCGGCAACAGCGGTACGGCGGCCGGCTTCCTGATGCTGGCGGCGGCCCTGGAAACGGCCCGACCGGGCGATAAAATCCTCTTCGCCGCCTACAGCGACGGCGCCGACGCCTTTATCCTGAGAGTCACCGATAAGATTAAGCAGTTTCAGAAAAGTCAGATTATCACCCCCAGGCTGGCGGGTAAAGTGAACATCGGCTACGGGCAGTACCTCACCTGGCGCGCTCTGGTGCCGGTGGAGGTCTCGACCCTGCCGGAGCGCACTGCCCTCTCGCTGCCGGCCCGCTGGCGCGAGCGCAAGACCGTGACGGCGCTCTACGGGGCCAAATGCAAGCAGTGCGGCACGCCGCAGATTTCCCAGATTGGCCAGACGCCGCGCGTCTGCGTAAATTGCCAGGCCAGAGACCAGTTCGAGCCGTACAAGTTCTCCGATAAGAAGGGCACGCTTTTCAGCTATACCATCGACCAACTCCAGCCCACCCTCAACCCGCCCGGCGTCAACGGCGTCGTCGATTTCGAGGGCGGGGGGCGCCTCATCTGCGAGCTGACCGACTGCCCGCCGGAGCAGGCCAGGGTGGGCCTGCCGGTGGCGATGACCTACCGCAAGATGTTCGTCAGCCGCGGCATTATCAACTATTTCTGGAAGGCGATGCCGGCGGATTAGCCGGGAGGCTTTAGTGGAGAGTATTAAGGATAAAGTCGCCATCGTGGGCATGGGCTGCACCCGTTTCGGCGAGCGCTGGGACAAGGGCGTCGAAGACCTCGTCGTCGAGGCCGCTTACGAAGCCTTTGAGGACGCCGGTATCGAGCCGGAAGCAGTCCAGGCGGCCTGGGTGGGCACCGTCTTTTCCGGCCTCAGCGCCCTCACCCTGGCGCCGCTGCAATTGCAGTACGTCCCCATGACCCGCGTCGAGAACATGTGCGCCACCGGCTCGGAGGCGCTGCGGGGGGCGGCCTACGCCGTGGCCGCCGGCGTCTGCGACGTCGCCCTGGCGGTGGGCGTGGAGAAGCTCAAGGATGCCGGCACCACCGGCGTCAAGGGGCCCTCTATCGTCGGGGACAACCAGGAAGGGGCCTCGGGCATCGGGCCCGGCTACAGCGCCCCGGCCTCGTTCGCCTACCTGGCGACGCGCTACTTCCACCATTACAAAATTCCCCCGGAGGAGGGCCGGCGCCTGCTGGCGCAGATTGCCGTCAAGAACCACCACAACGGCTCGCTCAACCCCAAGGCGCACTTCCAGAACGAGCTGACCGTGGCGCAGGCGGTCAACGCCCCCATCGTCGCCTGGCCGCTGGGCCTCTACGACTGCTGCGGCGTCAGCGACGGGGCCGCCGCGGCCGTGGTCACCCGCGCCGACCTGGCCCGGAAGTTCCGCCCCGACCCCATCTACATCAAGAGTATGCAAATCAACGTGGGGGCGCGCCAGGGGACGACCCTCCCCAACTACGACTTCGTCCACATCGAGGAGAACGTCCTCGGCTCGCGCCGGGCCTACGCCGAGGCGGGCATTAAAGACCCGCGCCGGGAGCTAAGCTGCGCCGAGGTGCACGACTGCTTTTCCATCCACGAGCTGATTATCTACGAAGACCTCGGCTTCAGCCGGCGCGGCGGCGCCCGCGAGGACATCGAGGCGGGTACTTTTGCGCTGGCCGGGGAGCTTCCCGTCAACACCGACGGCGGCTTAAAATGCTTCGGCCACCCCCTCGGCGCCAGCGGCCTGCGCATGATGTACGAGGTCTATAAGCAGCTCCAGGGTAAGGCCGGCCCGCGCCAGGTCAACAACCCGCGCCTGGGCCTGACCCACAACCTGGGCGGCAACGCCGGCAACGGCGTCTGCTCCTGCATTATCGTGGGGAACGAGAGGTAAGCTTTTACGGGAGGCCAATCATGGTAAACAAAATCGACCACATCGCCATCGTCGTCAGGGACATCGCGGCGGCGCTCCAGCTCTACGGGGAGATGTTCGGCTTTAAGGCCGTGGAGACGCTGGACGGCCCCGGCGGCGAGTTCCGGGCGGTGCTGGCGCGCGCCGGGGACATCACCCTGGAGTTCTTCCAGCCGCTCAAGGAGGGAACGGAGTTCGCCCGCTTCCTGGACGAGCGCGGCGGCGGCCTGCACCATATCTCCTTCGCCACCGACGACATCGCCGGGGAACTCGGCAAGCTCAAGGCCCAGGGGCGCAAGCTCCGGAACGAGGAGCCGGTGGCGCTGCCCAATGCTAAAATTGCCTTCCTGTCCCCCGCCGCCGCCGAGAACGTCCTCATCGAGTTGGTTGAGCGGGGGTAGGGTAGGACGTGGATGGGGTAAAGGGGTGGAAAAACTAAGAGATAAGCGGCAGATGCCGCAGGGCGGCCAGGGTGGGAATAGATAACACCGAGGGGGGCGGGGTGTTAGAGGTGAGATTCTGGAGCGGGTGACGAGATTCGAACTCGCGACCCTCTGCTTGGGAAGCAGATACTCTACCACTGAGTTACACCCGCTTAAAGCCTCCCCATTGTAGCCCAAAAGGCCGGGGTTGTAAAGGAGACCCGCCCAAGCAGCAGGGCCGGGATTAGCTAACCCCGGCCCCCGGTTTTTACGTTCTGTCGCGGTTCTTTTTTACTGAACCGGCACGTAGTAGCCGCCTTCACCGTCGGGGGTGAGATCGATGTCACCCTCGCTGAAGTCGCCGCTAAGGTCTACGTCGATGTAGCCGCGCGAGAGGTTGTCCGCGGGGTCGCTCCCGGCGGGGTTATCTACACCGGACGAGACGATGGCCGTGGGTGTGAGGTCGCCGGTCTGCGACTCGTCCTGGGCGGGATCCGTCCCCGTGCAGCCGACGGCTACCGCCGCGACTATCGCCACCACCGCCACCATTCCCAAAATTCGCTTTTTCATCTGATTCCTCCTTTAGTTCTGCTTACAATACGGATGCGGTACGGTTTTATAATCTGGTTGCCAGGCATTTGGCGCCGGCCCCGGTCCTGGCGGCGACTTTGGCGCCCTTCGCGGCGCGGCGGCGCTTGGCATTGATGCGGTCGGCCAGCTCCAGGATGCTGAAGGGTTTTCGGATGCAGTCGTCGGCGCCGTGGTTGATGGCGTCGTGGGCAATGTCTTCCTCGGCCCGGGCGGTGAGCACGATAATGGGCACGTCGGAATTTTGGCGGATAATATCCAGCAGCTGAAAGCCGCTTAAGTCGGGCAGCATGATATCCAGCACCACCAGGTCGGGCCGGTGGGTTTCCAGCAGCTTAAGGGCCTCTTTGCCGCCGGAGGCGGTAATGACGTCGTACCCGTCGGCGGTGAGGTTGACGCGGAGCAGCTTTAAGAGCGCTTCCTCGTCGTCCACGGCGATGATGAGCGGGCGGTTTTCCATTTTGCTTTCCTCCTCGGGGGCTTCCCTCGGGGTTGCCTTGTTCACGACGCCACCACTGGAATCGTGTCGTTAGTCTCTTCGCAGTGGGGCATCATGTAGCCGATGCCCGGCTTGGTGAGGATATAGCGGGGGCTACGGGCGTCGTCCTCCAGCTTCTGGCGCAGGCGGCCGATGTTGACGTGGAGCAGGTGCGACTCGCCGTGGTACTCCTCGCCCCAGACCGCCTTGAGTATCTGATTGATGGTGAGGATGTGGTCGGTGTTGCTGGCTAAATAGGAAATCAGCCGGAACTCGGTGCCGGTGAGGTCTATTTCGCGGCCGTCCCGGGTAACCCGGTGGCGGGCGAAATCGATGACCAGGTCGTAGCAGTGCACCTCCGGACGGGTATCGTCTTCGTACTGGTAGCTGCGGCGCATTACCGCCTTGACCCGGGCAATCAGCTCCTCGATGCCGAAGGGCTTGGAGATGTAATCGTCGGCGCCGAGCGAGAGACACTTGACCTTATCATCCTGGTAGCCGCGGGCGCTGAGCATAATGATGGGTACCTGAGACCAGCCGCGCAGCCGCCGGCAGACCTCGAAGCCGTCCACGTTGGGCATGACGATATCCAGAATCACCAGGTCGGGCGTTTCCGTCTCCAGTATCTTCAGGGCCTCGGCGCCGTCGCCGGCGATGAGGGTATCGTAGCCTTCTACCTTGAGATTGGCCCGCACGAACTTGAGGATGGCCGGGTCGTCGTCGGTAATAAGTATTCTGGGTTGCCGTTTCATCTCGTCTCCTTCGGCTAGGCGGGCAGGTTCCCCGCCACGCGCTGCAGTGCCTCCAGCAGACCTTTGAGTATCTCCATCCGGCGCAAGCGCTTATCCAGCTCCTGTTCGCCGGCGGCATCGTCGTCGTCGCCAAGCTGAAAGGTGAGCCGGGTTACATCGGCCTGCTCCAGCACGTAGGCCTCAAACAGGCGGTTTACCAGTGTCTTCACCGTTTCCCGGCGGGTGCGGCCGGTGGTTTGCGGGACGGCGGCCGGGGCGGGTGTCGCCTTATCCGGCTCGCCCATCTCCCGACTTACCTTGCCCAGCCGTTCCAGCAGGGTTTCCATCTGAGCCAGGCGGCGCTGGCGCTGCGCCAGCTCCTGCGCTAGCTCCTCGTCGTTGCCCTGGCCCCGCCGGGCCTCCAGGGTCTCTATCTCCACCTGCTCCAGCATGTAGTTCTGGAGCACGCGGTCGCGCCAGGCGATGGTCTCGGCCAGTCCCATTTGCGGCGACCAGCCTTCCACCTCGACGCGGCAGGTGGCGGGGTCGGTTTCTTCCTCGGGGAAGACGTTATCAATATCGTTCATCAGGCGGAGCAGGGCCCGGCCGGCGTCGGTCAGGGAGAGGACGCCGGGGATGCCTTCCACCTCGACGGCCAGACCGCGGTTGAGGATGTGCTCGCGGTAGCGGTCGTACTCGTCGGGGGCCAGCTCCAGCTTCTGGCAGACGATTTCCTCGTCGCTGCCGACGGTCTTTAATATCTCTTCGACAATCTTTACCTGAGACCACTGGTGGTTCATGATGCACCTCCCGTAAAAGTAAGCGGTTCGATGATGCAGCCCAGGTCGTAAAAACCGGGCGCTATCACGTCGCTGACGGCGATGACGATGGTCAGGTCGGTTTCGTAATCGTTTTCGTTGGGGTCGAGGGTGAGAGCCCAGGTATCGGGCCCCATTCTTACGGCGCCGTTGGCGCCGTCGCTGGCGGTCATGGCCAGGGTGAAGCCGGCCGGGGCGGTCATTTTGACCTGGAGGTCCAGGGGCTGCTGGCTCCTATTGACCAGGGCCAGGTTGATGGTGAACTGGTCGCCGGTGAAGCACTCGACGGGGGCCTTGAAGCTGGCCCCGTCGTCACTGATGATGACACGCCCGCCGCTGGCGCTGCCGACCGTACCGCTGGCGACGCCGAGGGTCTGGTCGGCGTTGATGTTGACGTCGCCGCCGGCGGTGTCGGCCATGGCCTGACCGGCCACTCCTGCCGAGACGATGGTCAGGACGATGGCGGCCAGGACGACGTAGAAACGGCGGCGCAGGTGCCTTTTAGGGGTGGGCACCGTTTCCGTTTCCATTGTTCCCGTTGTTTCCGCTGGTGCTATCATGGCTTAGCCTCTTTTTACTGATTTGTGAGGGCGGGTCTTATCTCCGGTTTTCCCTCGCGATACTTACAGGATAGCGGCGCGGGGCTGAACGGAGGCTGAATATACCACGGCGAATAATGGACAATAACTGAAGATGAAGATGTTTAAGCAAAGTCTAGGGATAAATAAAGAGCCTTCCGGTTGAGGAAGGCTCTAAACTGGCGGGAATGAGTACCAGCACTTTGGTACTAGGGGCCGTTCATGTAGATTTCGCAGGCCGGGCCCAGCGGCGCAAGGTCGCTCATCTGATTGTCTCAGAGGACGGGGGTAACGAGGTTGGTGTAGACTTCAATGCCGCCTAAGGCGGTAATGCCCATGCCGCCGGCATGGTAACGGTCGTTTTCATTCGGACGTCTCCTTCGACCTGTTTACTTGCAGGATACAGTCGGCTGGCTAAACAGGGGCTGAACAACGCCGGGGGAATTCTGGATTTTTTCTGGATAAGACCCCAAAAATTAAGCGCCCCGAAGGGGGCGCCGGGTGGTTTAGGGGGTCACGCTGGTGAGGCGTATTTTATTTATGGCTTTTAAAACGGTAGCCCACGCCGGGGACACTGACGATGTACCGGGGCCGGGTGGGGTCTGGCTCCAGCTTGTGGCGCAGGCGGCGCACGAAGGTATGCAGGTATTCCTTTTCCTCGCGGTACTCCGGGCCCCACACCTTGCTCAGGATGTGCATGTGGGTGAGCACCTTGCCCTCGTTGAGGACAAGCTCCTGGAGGAGCCGGTACTCGGTGGGGGTCAGCTTGACTTCCTGGCCGGCCAGGGTCACCATCCGCTGGGTGAAGTTGACCTCGATATCGCCGCCCTTAAAGGTCGGCTGGGCCGGCTCGCTCAGGGCCGCCTGGGTGCGCCGCAGCACCGCCTTGACGCGGGCGATGAGCTCATCCAGGCCGAACGGCTTGGAGACATAGTCGTCGGCGCCCAGGCCCAGGCTCTTGACCTTATCGCTCTCGTCGCCGCGGGCGCTGAGTACGATAATGGGAATCTGCGACCATTCCCGCAGGCGCTGGAGGACCTCAAAGCCGTCCACCTTGGGCATCACCAGGTCGAGGATGATGAGGTCGGGCATCTCCCTTTCGATTACCTCCAGCGCCTCGGCGCCGTCCAGGGCCGTCAGCGCCTCGTAATCTTCGACGCTAAGGTTGGCGCGGAGGAATTTAACGATGGCCAGGTCGTCGTCGACGATGAGAATGCGGGGCTTGTGCATGGGTTATCCTCCCGTATGCAGTGCCTGAGCTACTTTACGTACCAGCTCCTTTATCTCGAAGGGTTTTATCAGATAGCCGGCGGTGCGCATGCTGGCGAGCTTGTAATCCGTTCCCTGCGGCGCCGTGGCCGTCATGATTATCACCGGCAGCCTCTTGAGCCGGCGGTCGGTGCGGATGAGCATGAGGACGTCCCAGCCGCTCATGTCGGGCAGCCTCAGGTCGAGCAGGACGAGGTCGGGGCGCTCCCGGCGGCTGAGCTTGACGCCGCTCTCGCCGTTATCGGCGACGAATACCTTGTAACCGCTGGCGGCGAGGTTGGCCCGGGTCAGCTTCTGGATATCCTGGTCGTCTTCAATCACCAGTATCTTGGGCATCTGCCTCCCCCTTTCCCGCCACCGGCAGGGTGAAGCTGAACTTGGAGCCGGCCCCGGGGCGGCTTTTCACCCATATTTTCCCGCCGTGGGCCTCCACGATACCCCGGGAGATAGAAAGACCCAGTCCCGTTCCTTTCTTGCGGCCGGTGGCGACGTCTTCCACCTGATAAAAGCGGTTGAACAGCTTATCGAGGAAATCTTCGGGGATGCCGGAGCCCTCGTCGGCGACGCTGACGGTAACCTCGTCGCCGCGGTGCCGAGCCTCGATGCTGATTTTAGTCCCCTCGTCCGAGTACTTGGTGGCGTTCTCGACGAGGTTGGTCAGCACCTGGCCGACGCGCGTTTCGTCCACGTAGACCGGCGGCAGCTTGGCGGGGGCGGTTACCTCCAGCTTGTGCCGGGCGGTGAGGCTGGCGAGGTTGCCCTGGACGGATTCCAGTATCTCGGAGAGGTGGTAGACGTCCCGGTCCAGCTTGAGGGCCCCGGCGTCGAGCCGGGAGATATCCAGCAGGTCGCTGATGAGGCGCGTCAGCCGGTTGGCCTCCCGGTCTATCGTTTCCAGGAAATCGCGCTCGTCTTTCTCCTCCCACTTGACATCGGTGCGCAGCAGCGTGGAGACAAAACCCTTGATGGAGGTCAGCGGCGTGCGCAGCTCGTGGGAGATATTGGCCAGGAACTGGCTCCTTAGCTTGTCCACGTCCCGCAGCACCTCCAGCTCCCGCTCCCGTTTCTCCCTCTCCCGGATTTCGGTAATATCCGTGGTCACGAAGACGAAGCCGATGGATTCCCCCTCGGTGCCCCGCAGCGCGGCGGCGTTGAGTTCGGCGGGGAACTGGCTGCCGTCCTGCTTGAGGAGAGTGCTTTCCACCATCAGGCTCCGGCCGGTCTCCAGCATGCGTTTCAGCTGGGTCGACACCTTGGGCTGGTCGTTGGGGGCGACGAAATCCAGGAAGCTCCGGACGATGAAGTCGTCTTTCTTTTTATAGCCGTGTATGCCGACGGTGGCGCTGTTTACCTCCAGGATTTGCCCCTCTAGGTCGGCGATGAAGATTCCCTCCGGCACCGATTCGAAGGTAAGACGCAGCTTTTCCTCCGACTGGCGCAGCTTCTCGACGGCCAGCTCGCGCTCGGCGCGCATGTGCAGCGAGACTATCCCGAAGGCCAGGTCGTTGGCCAGCTCGGTGAGCAGGATTAGCTCATCCTCGTTAAAGGTGTCCGTATCGGCGGTGTAGATGTTCAGGGCGCCCAGGGTCTTGCCTCCGGTTACCAGGGGGAGCGCCACCGAGGACAGGTAACCACGCTTCAGGGCCTCCTCGCGCCAGGCGCCGTGATAATTACCGTTGCTGGCAATATTCTGGGCGATACTCGTCTGGCCGGTCCGGATGGCCTGGCCGGTAGGCGAGCGCCCCGGTTCGGTATCGGCCCAGGTGATATTGAGCTTATCCAGGTAGCCCGAGTTATCGCCGGCGTGGGCGGCCAGGCGCACCGTTTTGGCCTCGTCGTGCTCGGCGAGGCCCACCCAGGCCAGGCGGTACTGTCCTTCTTCCACGATGACCCGGCATATTTCGTTGAGCAGGTCGTCCTCGCTGGTGGCGTGTATCAGCGCCTGATTGGAGTGGCCGAGCACGGTGAGGGCCCGGTTTACCTTGATAATCTCCGCCTCGGCCTGCTTGCGGTCGGTGATATCCAGCGAGAGGACAAAAATGCCTTTGGGCACCGGCTCAATGCTGAACTCGAACCATCGCTGCGAGCCGTCGGCGTAGGTGAAGAGGTTTTCCAGGCGGTGATGCCGGCGCTTTTCCATGCAGTCGCGGAACTTGGCGAACATCTCCGTATTCTCGATGCCGGGGTAGGCCTCCATCATGGTATGCCCCAGCAGCTTTTTCTTGGGCAGGCGGTTGTGGCTGACGGCGCTATCGTTGAGGTAGACGTAGCGCCAGTCGAAGTCGATAATCTGGCAGCCCTCCATCATGTTATCCAGGGTGACCCGGTGGCGCTCTTCCGATGTGCGCAGGTCCTCGATGGCCCGCTCTTCCCGGGTGATGTCCTTTTGCTGGCAGATGACATGGGCTACCTTGCCGTCCCCGTCCTCAACGGCCGACATCGTATATTCCAGGACGAGATGGCCGTTATTTTTAAGTTTCAGCTGCTTTTCCCGTCCGGCATCGTAGTCCAGCTTGAAGCTGGCGGTCTGGCCCTTTTTAAAGACGGCCTCCACCAGCTTACGGTAACCCTGCTGGGCTATCTGGGTATCCTTGAGGACGTTGTATTTGCCGATGACTTCTTCATCGCTCATATGCAGCATATCGCGCAGGGCCTGGTTCATGCGGATGATGTTGCCTTTGTTATCGGCTACCCAGAGGGCACTGGGGCTGTGCTCGATGAGACTATCCAGAAACTCCTGTCGCCAGCGGAGGTCGGCCTCATTTTCCTTGAGTTCGGTGATGTCCTGCACCGTCCCCAGCGAGCGGAGCGGGTTGCCCTGGTCATCGTACTGGGTCTCGCACCTTTCCTCGACGTACTTAATCAGGCCGCCTTTCAGCCGCAGCCGGTGGATGATGTTATAAGGGGTCTTTTTCGCGAGCGACTGGATGTAAGCCTGGTTCACCATCTCCCGGTCGCCCGGGTGGATGCTATCCAGGAAGGCCTTGTAGGTTGCCTCGAATTCCTCCGGCTTCAGACCGAACATCCGGTACACTTCGTCGGACAAGGTGAGGGTATCGGTAGTAATATCCAGCTCCCAGTTGCCGATATGGGCCAGGCGCTGGGCCTCGGCCAGCCTGGCCTGGCTCTGGCGCAGGGTTGCCTCGGCCTGCTCCCGGCTCTGGATTTCCTCGACCAGCGCCCTGGTTCGCGATCTCACCTGTCGCCGCACTAGCAGCCTGTGGCTGCCGACCAGAAGTATCGCGCCGGCCACGCCGATGATGAGCCACTTGACCCACCCCGGCACCACCGTCGTCTCGGTTGCCTCCGTCACCAGCAATTTGTCCAGGGCCTGGTAGTAGGCCGAGTTCGTATCCGCCCAGAATCCGGACACGTTGCCCTGGGCGTCGGTGAAAATCTTGGGGTTGTTTTCGTAGACCCCCACCCTTACCGTGAGGGCATCGTCCGCCGCCGTAGCCGCGGCGGGGAAGCAGCTGAGAAGCGGCGCCGCCAGGAGAAGCAGCCAGAAACGTTTCTTCGTCATAACACCCCCTCCCCATACCCGTCCACCCCGGGGTCTGGCCTGCCCTACTAACTTTTTATACTAACTCCGTAAATAAACAGAAACACTGGTATCCCCCTCGCATGGTGAGACTTCCAGTGCCTGTGTAAAACACTATTTTACCCAGGGTATGCCCCTTTGTCCTTTAGGTCCCGATTGGTTAACTCCTCCCCATAGCTATACTTTAACGCTAATAGGCATAGTTGTCAATGCCTCGTAAGTACCCCCTTTTTATCCAGGGCATGCCTCTTTGTCCTTCTGAGCGTGTCTGGTTATTCCTTTCCCTTAGCTGCAGGGTAACTTTGATAGGTATGGGTACCAGTACGAAGGTCACCTGACCGGGCCGATGCCGGCGGTTTTAAGAGGTCGTCGCCGTGGGGAGAAAAGGGATAAAGAGAAAGCAGGCGCGTGGTGCGAATCGAACGCACGACACGCGTTTTAAGAAACCGTTTTGTGGGTTGGCCGCTTTAGCGGTACTATTTTTTCAGTGCCGCCAGTCCCTTTTTAACCCTGTCCGGGGTGGCCGGCAGGTCGTGGATGCGCACGCCGCAGGCGTTATAGATGGCATTGGTTACCGATGGCGCCGTAGAAATCATCGTCATTTCGCCAATGCCCGTGGCGCCCAGCGTGCCGTTGGGTCGCGGGGTCTCGCGGAGGATAATCTCCATTTCCGGCATCATCTGGATGGTCGGGAACTTGAACGTCTTCCAGTCGAGCGTCTGGCCGTGGATGTATTCCTCGCGCAGGGCGAAGCCGATACCCTGGTCCATGCCGCCCTCCAGCTGACCCTCGACGGCCTGGGGGTTGATGATGGGGCCGGCATCGACGGCGGTGGTCATCTTGAGCACTTTGGCCTCGCCGGTTTGGGTATTCACCTCCACCTCCGCCATCTGGATGTTGTGCACGATGGACTCGTTGGAATCGCCCTGGCCGGTCTTGGGGTCCCACTTGCCGCCCTTGAGCTTCTTTTCGCCGATATAGCGGGTGGGCTTGCCGGCTTTCTCCAGGGCGGCACGGGTCTTGGCGCCGACCTCGTCCCAGGCTTTCTTAAGCTGCTCCACGGCCAGCTGCAGCGAGCCGCCGCCGATATAGGTCATCCGGCTGCCGGCGGCCGGGCCCATGGCCACGGTCTTGCTGGTATCGCGGGTCTCCAGGCGGACTCTATCCATAGATATGCCCAGGACGTGCGCCGCAATCTGGGTCAGCATGGCGTCGTTGCCCTCGCCGGGGTCGGCGATGGCGCCGAAGATGGTGACGGTATCGTCGGGGTTGACCTCGACCTCCACGTGGCCCTGGTCGCCGGGGCCGCCGATGCCGAAGGCGTGCACCCCCAGGCCGACGCCCCGCTTGAGCTTATCGTTTTTCTGGTTAAAGGCGGCGGCGTCCTTTTTGGCCCTCTCCCAGTGGGGCTGGATGACGTCGCAGATTTCCGGGAACTCCCACTGGTCGAGCGTCGCCCCGGTGGAGCGCGGCTCGCCCGGTTTCAGCGAGTTGAGCTTGCGGAATGCCAGGCGGTCCATGCCCACCTTCTCCGCCAGCATATCGATGATGGACTCGACGCCGAAGTTGGACTGGGGCGGCCCGGCGCCGCGGGCGGCGGCACCCGGGGCGTTGCTGGTATAGACCAGCTTGCAGTTGGCCCAGACATTGGGGATTTTGTAGGCGCTGGAGAGCATGTGCAGGGTGCGGTGAATGGTCAGGCCGCCCAGGATAAAATAGGCCCCTTTATTGATGTACATATCCATCCACAGGCCGGTAAAGCGCCCGTTTTCGTCGGCGCCCATGCGGACGTTCATGATGTAAGGGTGGCGTTTGGGGCTGAGGAAAAGGGACTCGGCCAGCGAGGGGACGTAGCGTACCGGCCGCTTGAAGTGCACGCAGGCCGCCGCGGCCAGGGCCTCGGTGATGATGGCCGATTTCTGGCCGAACTGCCCGCCGGAGAAGGCCTCCAGATAGCGGGTCTTGTCCCAGCCGACCGCCTCGCCGATGACGGCGGCGTTGGGGTGGATATTGATGCTGCGCCCGATGACGATTAGCTCGGCCTCGTCGCCTTCGCCCTCCAGATAGCAGACGGTGGTCTCCGGCTCTAGCGGGGCCTGGTGGTTGACCTGGGTGGAGAACTGCGCCGCGACCACGTATTTGGACTGGGACAGGGCCTTTTCGGCGTCGCCGAAAATCTGGGGCGTTTCCGATATCAAATTGGGAGACCAGTCGTGCAGCTTGTCAGCGCCGGGGGCCAGGGCCTCCTGGGAGGTCATGTAGTACGGCAGGGGCTCGTATTCCACCTTGACGGCGGCGGCGGCCGCCCGGGCCTGCTCGCGGGTCGCGGCGGCGACGATGGCGATGGGGTCGCCGTAAGACTTGACCATATCCTCGACCAGCAGGGGCTTGTCCGGCACGGCCTCGCGGACACGATTGGTGCCTTCGATTTCGTGATAGGTGATGATGCCCACCACGCCCGGCATTTTGGCGGCGGCGGTGGTATCAAGCGACTTGATTTTGGCGCGATGGATAAAGCAGTGGGCGCAGGCGATTTCCAGCGCGCCGTCGAAGTAGTAGTCCGCCGAGAACTTGGCCAGGCCGCAGGCCTTAATCATGGACGTGGGGCGGGGGTGCGACACGCCCATGGCCTTCTTAGGCAGGGCGGCCCTCACCTTGGCCGGGGTGGTCTCGCCGCGAAGGAATTTAGCGGCCAGCTGCACGGCGTCGACGATTTTTTTGTAGCCGGTGCACCGGCAGAGGTTGCCGGCCAGGGCTTTTTTAATATCGTCCAGGGTGGGGTTGGGGTTCTTGTCCAGCAGGGCCTTGGTGGCCATAATCATGCCGGGCGTGCAGTAGCCGCACTGGATAGCCCCGGTGAGGACGTAGGCCTCCTGAATCAGGTGCGGGTTGTCCGGCGTGCCCAGCCCCTCCACCGTGATGACCTCGGCGCCTTCCAGGTCGCTTACCTTGCGCAGGCAGGAGCGCACCGCCTTGTCGTTGACGATGACGGTGCAGGCGCCGCACTGCCCCTTGCGGTCGCAGGACTGCTTGGTGCCGGTCAGGTGCAGGTCTTCACGCAGCAAGTCGAGCAGGACTTTTTCCGGGCCGACCTCAACCTGTTTCTTGATGCCGTTAATCGTCAGGGTAACTTTTTTCATTACTTTACCTACCTTATTTTTTACGCTATCTGGTACGGTTGTATTAAAATATAGCGTTTTCAACTGAAAAATGTCAAAAAGGAGTTATCCCATCTCCGTTTTCCTCAGCTTTTCCAGCTCGCTCTCCAGCTCCCCACTTAGCTTTTCGACCCGGGCGCTCAGGTCTTGCCGCTGGCCGGTAAGCGAACCGATTCGCTCCTTGAGCGCGTGGTACTCCCGGCTGGTCTCGCCGACCCTGGCGCCGTCTTTGTAGTGCTCCGGGTCTGCCAGCCGCGCCTCGACCTCGCTCAGGCGCCGGTTGAGGGCGGTAAGCTCGCTGGCCACGGCGGCGGCTTGCTGTTTCAGGGGGGTTATGCGGCGGCTGTATTCGTTCCGCAGATTCCCTTCCAGGGTCTTGCGCTGGCGGCCCTTGCGGGCGCCGCCGGAACGATTGTCGCG
>Ga0307445_10001278_pt1 | contig 14209 bp, 15 predicted proteins | sample SalMarSW160330MG_FD_202147 | JGI IMG/M metagenome (GOLD analysis project Ga0307445, IMG submission 202147) | Salt marsh sediment microbial communities from the Plum Island Ecosystem LTER, Massachusetts, United States - SW1603-30 | ecosystem: Environmental > Aquatic > Marine > Intertidal zone >...
AATGCATCAGTATGATGTCGATGAAGTCGATGAATTGCCAGAATCTGAAAGAGGGTTGGGTGGATTTGGTTCGACGGGAAAAAAATAATCACCTTTAAACTTAAATGCTTGGAATTCGAACTATTATTATGGTTGAATTTTCAGTAGAAGAAAAATTCATTATCGATCAATTGAAAGAAAATGGTGGGGAACTTGATTATAAGGAATTACAAACCCTATGCCAAGAAGAGTTTGAAGGAGTTAGGCTTATTTTGAAAAAGTTTAAGGAAAAACAAATTGTACGTTATGAGGGAGTAATTCCAAGTTATTCTGCGAAAATCAAGCCAAATGAAGTTTTATAATTTAACACTGTATGGACTTTTATTTGGTTTTGAAATCAGTTTTTATGTAAAACCTATATTTTAAGATTAATTATCAAAATTAACTAGTTATATTGAAAAATCTCACATTGTTGTCTAATCTTGACAGATATTAATAAGATGGAACCATTTAAAGATCATTATCTTCATCCTTTCTTAAATCCCAAAAGTATAGCTGTATTTGGTGCAAATAACAATTTATTGAGCACGATGGGATCCATGCAACTTCGAAACATCATTGCTGGAGGAGGAGTTGATGAGATATATCCTATTCATCCCCGATTAAACAAAATTCAAGGATTTCAAGCTTACAAATCAGTATCAGATTTACCAGTTATCCCCGATCTCGCATTTCTTATACTACCAACGAGAGTTGTCCCTCAAGTTATGGAAGAATGCGGTCAAAAAGGAATAAAAAATTTATTAATAACTTCCGGTGGATTTAGAGAGATTGGAAAGGAAGGAATGGAATTATCCACAAAAATTGATGAAATTGCTAAAAAATACAACATGAGATTCGTCGGACCTAACTGTCTTGGAATTTATAATGCATGGTATGGATACCCGGAGAAAAAATCTGCGTATATTAACACTTTTTGGCCGTATGCGATTCCTGAACGTGGAAATATCTCCATAATAAGCCAATCAGGCACAATTGCTGCCCAGACTTTTTGGCAAGCCAAAGAAATGGGACTCAGGATTAGTAAATCGATTTCTGTAGGAAATGAAGCAAATATTGATATGGTGGATTTTTTAGAATATTTCAGAGAAGATCCACAAACCGATGTTATTGGACTTTATATCGAAGAGATAAAACGAGGAAGACAGTTCATAAAATTGGCTAAAGAAATCACTCCAAAAAAACCAATAGTTGCAATATATACAGGAGGTACAAAAGCGGCAGATAGAGCTATCAAGAGTCATACGGGTTCTTTAGGGGGTAATCAAAAAATATTTGATGCCGTTTTTAAAGATGTGGGCATAATCTCTACTAATTCTATAGTAGATTTCTTGTATTATTTAAGAACATTGTCCTATGCTCAGAAGTATAACATCTTCATGAAAGGAAACCGAGTAGGGATAATTACCGATTCAGGCGGTTCAGGTTCAATGATGACGAAATCATCGGAATTATACGGGTTAGAAGTGCCAGAATTTTCTAAAGAATTAAAGAACGAGCTTTCAAAATTAATACCATTTACCGCAAGCGCTAACAATCCTATTGATGTGACTTTTGATGTTAATTTTTCAAACATCTTTTACAAATTTCCAAAAATGCTGATGAAATCTGGTGAAGTTGACTCAATAATCATATGGGGTGTTTTCGATTTCGATGATGTCATAGAAACCATTGAAAAGTCAGGAATGGCTGTTGATGAGAATGTGAAAAATATGGGACTCATGTTAGATAGGTCCATTTTAAAACCGATCAAGCTTTTAATGAAAAAATATTCTATTCCTGTTTTTTTTAGCGGTCCCTTTCCATATAGATTTTCTTGGTTCCAAAAATTTCTGTCTTACGACATACCCATTTTTGATTTTTGGGATGCTCCCCCTAAATGTTTGAAAATACTATATGAATATTCGGAATATCGAAAAAAAATGATAAATAATTAATCGATTTTTGATTATCGGATATTAGGATTTTCTACAAAGTTACGAATTAATCTTGAATTGATTATTTTCTTTTTTAAAATAAATATCTTGAAAAATTTTTGTATTCGTGAAAGGTTGAGATTCGCATTAAGAAAGAATTAAATAATCATTCTCTTCTTATCTATATGTCAAATTTGACTCGAATATTTAGGATGATTTCATAAAACTAAGATGACTCCACAGCCATTTAAAGTAAATTATCAGTCAATCTTCAAAGATTCTCCTTTTTCTATAATTATACTAAATTCAAGTGGGGAAATTGTCGAAATTAATTCAAAAACGGAAGAAATCTATGGTATAAAAAGAGATATAATTCATAATAAGCGTTTCACAGATCTTTTTAACGCATATGACAACGATATTCTAGAAATCAAGAATATTCTTAAAGAAGTGCTCGCGAGCAATAACTTTGGTCCAAAAGATATTCAGATATCAACACATGAAGGAAAAAAATTATGGTTAAATATTGTTGCGAGTATTATACAAGTTGGAGACGATCAATTAATTCAAGTAATCACTCAAGATTTTACTCATCTGAAAAATTTAGAACTAGAGTTAAAAGAATCGGAAGAAATCTATCGATATATTACTGATAGTACAATTGATCTATTGACTATTGTAGATTCTGGATTTAAGATTAAATATATAAACGCCAAAGTGCATGAGAAAAAAATGGGATACTTTGAATCAGATCTTATAAATTCTAATCCAATATATTTAATTCATCCTGATGATCAAGAACTGGTAGTTAAAGCTTTTAAAGACGTCTTAAAAACTGGAGAAAGTGTCGTAACAGCTAGAATAAAAAAGAAAGATGGACAATATATTTGGTTTGAATCGAATGGAACAATCTTCAAAGATTCTGCGGGCAAGATTATGTGCATGATTGTCTCAAGAGACGTCTCTGAACGCATAAAGAATGAAAATAAACTTCAAGATTCCCAGACAAGATACAGAGAACTTACGAATTCTCTGCCCGAAGTAATATTTGAAGTAGATTTAGATTTCAATCTTACTTATACAAATTTAATAGCATCAAAAATTTTTGGTTATTCCCATGAAGATTTTAAAAGAGGACTGACCGTTTTTAATTTTTTACATCCAGACGAGAAAAATGCAATAATAGATATTTTAAATCGGTTATTTAAGGGTGATCAGGTCAAGCCAGAAATTGTAAGGTTAAAGAAAAAAGATGGTACTTATATTCACATGCGTGCTTTCCTTAGTCCAATATATGATGAAGATAAAATAATAGGTGGTCGTAGTATTCTTCATGATATCACGGATTTAAGAGAAGCTGAAGAAAAGATAAAACAAAGTGAAGAAAAATTTAGAACAATTGCTGAACAAAGCTTACTGGGCATAAGTATAATTCAAGATGAAAAAGTCAAATATGTTAATAATGTTCTTGTTCAATTATTAGGATATTCCAAAGAAGAAATGATTGCTTGGAGATCGGGAGAATTCTTAAAAACCATTCACCCTGATGATAAAAAGAGGGTTATAGAATTAGCAACTTTACCTGATGAAAACTTTCCCAATGGGATTCGGTCTTATGAAGCAAGAGCAGTTAATAAATCGGGGAAGATTATTTGGATGGATGTGTATTATAAAAAAATTATTTTTGAAGATAAGCCGGCATTACTAATCTCTTTCAATGATATAAGTGCAAAAAAGGAAGCGGAGGAAAATCTCAGAGATTCTGAAGAAAGATATCGCTTTCTATTTCAGAATTCACCTTTTTCAATTTTACTTATTGATCATTCGGGAAAGATCATAGACTGTAATTCTTCTTTAGAAAAATTAATTGGTTATGAAAAAAGCGAAATCATTAATAAGAAATATAATAAGATATTAGTAGTCATAGAAAACTACATTCCGCTACTTCTTGAACGTCTTAAAAGAATTTCTAAGGGAGAATCATTACCACCTTTAGATATTGAGCTTAAAAGGAAAGATGGGAAGATAATTTGGGCTAATATAGAGTCATCGTTAATGAAAATTGGAAATCAAGTCTTCATTATAATAATGGGTCATGATATCTCTGTAAAAAAGGAAGCCGAAGAAAAACTCAGGGAATTAGATGTAATGCGCCGGGAATTTATAGATCGTGCTTCTCATGAATTAAAAACTCCAATTACGACAGTATTTGGTGCGTATCAATTATTAAATACCTTATACATGGATAGATTTGATGCGGAAGTGCTTGAATTGCTTGAGATGGCTTTTAGTGGAATAAAAAGATTAAAAAAACTGGTCGATGACTTATTAGACGTGTCTAAATTAGAATCCCGGACGGTTAAACTTGAAAAAACTGAAACTGACCTATCTGAACTAATAAAAGAGTGTTTGAAAGAATTAAATTATCTCATAATAAAAAGGGAACAAGAAATAAAACTGGAATTACCTGATGAGTTATGGATTAATGTTGATCGTTTAAGAATCGAACTGGTAATAACTAATTTACTAACAAACGCAATAAAATATACCCCAATTGAAGGAAAAATCTTAATCAAATTAAAGAAAATGAAAGATTACATTGAATTAACAATTGAGGATACTGGAATAGGATTGACTAAAACTGAAATCCAAAAACTTTTTAAGAGATTCACCAAAATACCAACTCCTTATGATGATAAAATTGATATGGATTTGGGGAGTACTGGACTTGGATTGCACATTACAAAAGCTATAGTAGAATTGCATGATGGAACGATTACTGCAAAATCTGCAGGTCGCGGTAAGGGTTCTACTTTTGTTGTTCGTTTACCTTTAGTGAATAATTCAGAATAGATCTTAGAATATTCATTTCACTAATTATTTAAATAAATTATAACGTATTATTATTAGAACACTTAAAATAAAATATACGTGAAATAATCATTGCCCCTTACTTTTTATAACCCCCCTAACAGCATTCTCGCATCGGGCACAACCGAAGGTGTAGAGATTGGGGGTTCAAAATCTATTATCAGCATAGATAATCGTCATAATTTTTATAATGAGGGAAATATCTATACTGAAATGTCGTGGGCTAAATTTTATGAAGAGGAAGGATTAGATGATCAAATAGATACATTCACGACCACTGAATATGATTCGATACGGGAAGATCCTGAAGCTTTAACTGATGCAATTATAAAAATTATTTATCAAATTATCAATAATCAAAAAATCTTCTATGGTATTGCTGATTTTGAAGTGGATGCTTTCCTTGATGCCAATTCTTCTGTTATTCCTGATCTTAAATTAGATTATAATCTTATCAATAAATTCATGGAATCGCATAAACGTTCGAGGGAAAAAAATCTATTTCCAACCATCACTCTAAATGAAAGAGGGGTTAATACGATCTTATTCGAGTTTCAAGGTGCTAAAATGGATAATCTTCACTTCAAGGGTTCAAGGTTAGAAGATTTAATAAACCGATTAAGATTAGCAAAAGGATTTGCTGTAGGCATTGTATGTACTTCAAGCAATGCTGCAAATTTGTATATCATGAGTGATAATATAGTTTTTAGCGAGGACGAATTACCTGAATTATACATTGATGAAGATAACATTAAACTAATCGAATATGGCATGAAAAGAAAAGTACTTTTTCCAATCAGTTATTTTCGGATTGATATTGGGATTCGTTCCCTTGAAAACCTGGAACTATGGGATAAAATTAAAGATTCAGTGGATCTAAACAAAGCATTAGGATATTATGAGCGATATATCAATGCTTTAGTCTATAAAAAATTTAAACCCGCCGCTCAATCAGAAAAGATAGGAAGGGATTCTGCAGATGATTTTTATAACATGACTTCCAAGGAGCGAAAAAAGGCGTTAAAAGACATGGAAAAAGCCATTGAGATTTTAACAAGGGAATATAAAGAATGAATTAATCCTTTAATATTCGAGGCGCTTTAAAATATCCATCACGTTTATATTTTGCATTAGACAGCGCTTCTTCATTTGTTAATGAATTCCAAGTTTTATCCTCTCGAAATATGTTCTTTAAACCCTCGATTGGGTGGGTCATGGGCTCTACATTTGTGGTATCTAAATCATTTAATTTCTTAAAATAATTGAGCAAATCAGTTAGTTGTGTTGAAAATTTGTCTTTTTCTTCTTCTGTTAGATCAAGTAAAGCTAACTTGGAAACGTGTTCCAAGATCTCTTCGGAAAATTCTTTCTTTATTGACATGCTTTTGAACCAAATTAAATCGGACAAATTAAGGAAAAAAATCAATAATAATAAATAAGATTATTCCTCAAAAATTTGCTTTCTCAACAATCGACAATCTCATAATGCAAAATTTTTAAAAAATAATGAAAAACATAAAAAATGATTGTACGTTCATTACTACATGGCAGATAATGACGATTTATGGCATGAAATTCCAAGTGTTGCTTATGTTTCATTAGCACGGCGTGGAATGGAAAGGTTAAGCCTTGATCAATGCTTCTTGAAAAATTGTGGTAATAAAGATTTCAATCTCCTTGAACCTTTTAAGAAAGAAGAATATGAAGATAAGAAGAAATTAACAAAATTAATTCATATTAAGTGCCATAAATGTGGAGGGACGTTTATATTAAAACTGGAAACTCTAAAAGCAGTAGCAAAACCTAAGGAATTAAGCGAACAATCGAGTGATCAATCACTATCAATGGGATTAATATATGCATTAGATGAAAATGGAAATGATATTGGGCATATTGGGTTTTTTTAAGCATTAACCTTGCTTATTAACTTCTCTCAAATAGAGTTTCATAAAATATCTTTGACTCTGACAATACAACAATCGCTGTTCTGGATTGAGATGACTACATTCCCGTAATATTGCTTGGATTTCATTCATCAAGGTTAGGTTATCAGCAATTGGTTTGCTCTGCAGGTTCTTTACTTGATTATTGGCTTCAGCACCCGAGTTTTTATCATCAAACAAACTCCTTAAATCCAGAGCTAAATCATTTCCAAAATTAGAACTTATCATAGTTCATCACACACAGAAAATAATATTTTATCCTATTATATGGGAATATCTTGATGCTACCAGAGAAATATCCACATATATATAGAAATCATATGAGCTTTTCTTTTGAAACTGAGTGATATCTACGTAGTATTGTGGTGATATATCTTCATTTAATACATGACCTTCATTTTAAGTAAGTATTAAAAATGAGAATGAGAAAAAAAATCCAATAAAAAAAATGGTAATAAAAAAATTCAGAAATTTGTTTTCACCCAATCTTCGAATTTACTCTCTCGAAGTTGTTCTGTCCATAGATTTTTGATATTAGGGATGTTTGGAAGCATTTTTTCTTCCTTAAGAAGTGAATATAGTTGCTCTACAGTTTTTTCGATCAAAATTTCGTATTTTATTCCTTGTTCTTCCAATTCTAATTTCATTTTACGAATAATTTCTATCCAATGGTGAGCAATTCTAAGTGTTATTTCTTCTAAATTATATAGCTCATTAATTTTTAACACTGGAAATGTTACTGTATATTTTTGATCATCTGATTGAATTAATCCATACCATTCGAGAATAAGTAAATGGTTTTGAATAACTGCGTGATCCCACTGATAATTCACAGAAACGTCATATTCATCAGGGGTTATTAACAGGGGATTTGGGGAAAAACTAATTTGTTGGTATATATCATCATAATTTTGAGACCCTAGATTGGCAAGCTTAAGTAATATTTCCCTCCTTACTTTATTTTCTAATACCCAAGGTACTTCGCTTTCATCCCAAGGTTTACCTTTATCAAAATCAAACCAAGGCATGATCTCGTCGATCTTAATTGTCCCAACGAATCGATATGAATTATATTTTGTAGTTTCTTTCATTTTTTTTATACTAAAAATTCTATAATTATTATTTATAATACATCAAATAAGGATGAGATATCCAGCCAACCAGTTTGCGCGTGAATGATCTTACCGCTTTGATCGATGACAAATTGACCTGGTCCTTGCTTTTCCCACCCTTCATATTCACCATGTTCAATTCCTTCTTTTTTTGCTTCTTTTAATTTTCCCATCAATTTAGCAAGTGCTCCTGCGGTCATTAATCCTAACCCGTATGTGGCGTATAAATCATCTTTTGATGATGGAATTACGGGAAATGTAATATTTTTCTCACTAATGAATTTTTTAGCTATTTCTGCTCCTGATTGAGTTATGTATAACAATTTAGCTCGTTTTTCTTCAATCGCATTTACATTAATTAGGAGTTCGTTTAAATCTAATTGACATATTGGACAGCCGAAATATCTAGAGAATATGATTACAATTTTTTGAGAACCAATTAATTCTCCCAAATCTATAACCCCTGCATTATAAGACTCCAATTTGAACAAAGGAGCGTCATCTCCTATTTTTAATCCTTTAGCCATTTTTATTCCACTCTTTTATTATTTTTTAAATATTCATCATTCACGGAGCATTGCTTCAATTAAAATATCCGTTGCTTCTGCTTCTGTTAATCCTTTAGCTTGCAACTCATCTAACCACTTCTGAGGAAATCTTCCCAATGAGGCTTCATGAGATATGCTTGAAGTTGGATCCGTTGCTCGAATAAAGGGACGAGCTCTGCAAATTGAACCCTTTCCCAACACGATTTCATTACATTCGACGTGTCCATTACAATGGGGAGCATTTCCTTCGGTTACTCCATACATTAAGACTTCTCCGCCATCTCTTGCTGCTGCTTTCATTTTAATCAAACTCCTGGCGTTTTCTCCTTCAAGAAATATTGAATCTCTGATTCTTATCGAATCTTTTTTACTCTTTCCAAAAGCTCGAATGTTAGAACGAATCGTTGAGTTTCTCATTGCGTATATGTCAATCATGATCTTAACGATACCTGGCGTTCCTTTTGTTAAATTAAAATTATTTTCAAATGTGCTATTTTCTCCCACGTACATGATTGCAACTGGAGCTACAAGAGCACCACTATTCTCACCATGATAATGCGTTTCGCTATATGTAAAATTACAATTCTTTCCGATATAAAAATGTCCAAACATCTTATGAATTAATCCATTTGCATTAGGAAAACTACAATGGGCTTGGATTTTTACGTCAGTATCATCTTCAGCAATGATTCTTGGAAAAATCTCTTGAATACCTGATTCTTTATTAACTCCAAAACATAAATGAATGGGCTCATCGTGATGGGTCCCTTTCTTTATGACCACATCAGCAACTATTCCATTTTCTATTTCTCTCCCTTTTAGTACAATTCCCTTTACTTGTTCTATACCAGAGATCTTGTTGAAATTTAACAATAGCTTGGCTCCACTTCCGTGTCCTGGGAGAAAATCACGTATATCGATATTATAATCCTCCAAGCTCTGTAAAATTTCTCCGGGGTATTCACTATCGGTCATTATAGATCTACTCCTGCAAAAATTTTGTCAATATAATCGTCATCAAAACATTTAGCACCGTTCTTAAATAGAGCTCGCTTGCAATACTCTTTTAGACCTGCTTTCTTGCAATATTGAAGCATCACTTTTGGAAATTCGTCAGTAATTAAATGTTCTCCTCTCCATAAAAGAGTACCGTAATCAGCAACCATCCCGATATCCTCTCTATGTGTAATTAATAGGATTGTCATGTTTAATTCTTTAATTTTATTAAAGATATTCCAGAAATCTTCCGTGATAATCACATCTAAACCAGAATCTGGCTCATCCAGAATAATTAAACGTGGTTGCATTGCTATTGCTGCTGCTAATTCTATTCTCTTGCGCTCTCCTCCACTTAATGAATCATCAATGCATCGATCATAGTATCTTTCTGGTTCTAAGTTGACTGTTTTAAGGGCTTCCTTAGCTTTTGCACTAGATTTTTCTTTCATGCCCAATGAGATATATTTTGCGACGGTTAACCCTTCAATTCGTGCAGGTTCTTGCCATGCTAATGTAATCCCCAATTGAGCACGTTCTGTAATTGTTTTATTAGTAATGTCTTGCCCTTCAAATAGGATCTTTCCGCTTGCAAGTTTATAATTTGATAATCCCATGATGGCATATGCAAGAGTAGATTTCCCCGAACCATTTGGCCCAATGATAGAATGAATAGATCCCTCTTTGACACCGAAGGATACATTATTGACAATTATCCTTTGTTGATCAAATGTAGAAATGGTGACATTCTCTAATTCTAGAAGCATTTTTGTGAATGTTTGAAAATTATTGCATTATTATAATATTATAATTTTTATTAGCTTTATCATGGCAAATTGGTATTCTTGAGTATTATATTCTTAATAACTAGAAAATAATCCTTAATTTTTAATAACCATAAATAATAGATTAATTTTAATTATCTAAGCTTCACTAAATATAATAATCAATATAAACTTAAAATAAAGCAATAAAGTGAAGTGTTAACATTGGTAAAAAAAGAATATATATGTGAAAAAGGTAAAAAGAGTACTGTGGTGATAATGGATGTTACAACTGAGATTAAACCGGGAGCCACCATCATATTAGGGTTTGCAGGTATAGGATTGATTGGTCCGATCGTTGCAAATGCGCTAATTGATCAAATACCAGACATTAAAGAGATTGGATTCATAACATCGGAATATCTACCCCCAATCAGTGTATTTTATGATGGTGTACTAAAACATCCTTTTAGATTGTATTATTCACCTCAATCAAACCTTATTGTTGGAATTGCAGAGGTTCCATTTCAAGTGTCAACGGCATACAATGATCTCAGTAAAACAATCAATAACTGGGCATTAAGCGAGGATGTAAGAGCAGATGAGATTGTTATTTTCCAAGGAATTCCTCAAAGAGATGTCATTGATGATTATCCCGTATATTACGCAGCTGAAAAGGAATTAATTGAGCGATTGGAATCTTTCGATATAAAGAAAGTTGAAAAGGGGATCATCGTGGGTCCTGAGGCAACAATATTAAATGAAGCATTATCCACTAGATTGAAAGCTTTTGCATTATTCACTCCCGTTTTAGAGATACCTACACCAGAAGCAGGAGCTGCTATAATTGAAGTTTTAAATAAAATGTATAATTTAAAAATTGATACTTCGAAACTCATAGAAGAAGGAAAAGAAATCAAGAAAAAGATGCTAGAATTAGCAGAGAAAGCTCAACAATATCAACAAGCACAACAGCAACTACCAGACACCCAAAGAAAAGAATATACGCAATACTACCAATAAAATTAATTTTTTTAAATCTCAAAATAAGATTTTCTTTGTAATATTTTATAAAAGTCAAGTTTATACCATTTTCTTTATTTTAAAAATTATAAATTTTTAGAATATCATTCTCTCAATAAAAATGGTAAAAGAACGTTTTATTCCTGTTCAAATTGATGCAGATTTATGCATGCGATGTGAAAGATGTTTGAAAGCATGTAAAAATAATGCTATAGTATTTGATAAAGGGATTCGAAAAGTAGATTATAATAAATGTAAATCTTGTCTCACATGTGTTCAAGTTTGTCCTCGAAATGCCATAGTTGTGACTTCTGTAGTACCAGATCAAGTGCTTACGATAAAAATTGATCATGATAAATGTTCATTATGCCAACAATGTCTCTCAGACTTCTGTCCTCACGATCTGTTCTATAAAACCAAGGTTAAAGTCGGAGAAAAGGAAATTGAAGTAATAAAATTCAAGTATAATGAAGTTGCTCGATGTCGGGGGTGCTTGCAATGTCAAGCTCAATGTCCTGAATCTGCAATAATCCCTGTTATTTTTGAATCTTAACAGCTCTTTTTTTATTTAAGATTTTCCATTTTAGCAGTAATTATTTTTTTGATCTCGGAAAAATCCCTAAGAACAATAATGCCATCCATATTACGCAATTTTTCCACGTTTTCAATCTCGACATCTCGAATTTTAAGAGTTAAAGGGCTCCCATCTGGTCTTGCGGTTGTAATTGGTTCGAGATCTTGATCTGATGGCAATAAATAAGCGGTTACCCCTCCTTTAATAGCTTGAGCAACACAGTTGGTAATTAAAGTATCCCCAATTCCACAAACTATTTTTGCTACACTATTAGCAGATACAGGACACGTAATAAATAAATCATACTTTCCAATTTGTAGTGGTCCTGCATAGAATGGATTATTTGGTGTTTTTTCAATAGCTACTTTCTTTACTACTTCTTTTAAATAAAGCCATTTTCTATACCACTTTACTACCACTGCCCCCTCCTTTGATAACATGACAGTTATATCAACATTTGGATTTTCTTGTAGTTCTTTCATTAGATCTATTGATTCTTCAATTAAATAACCGGAACCTGTTATTCCCCAAAGTATCGAAAAGCCCATTTTTCAAAAACCTTCTTATCAATATTTAATTTTAATCTTATGTTAAGTAAAAATTTTACGTCTTCTACAGATGGATCTTCCCCTAATTCTACCATAATGGATTTACCATTAATAATCCCCAGAAAAACATATCCTAAATCATGAGAATAAATAGTATAAAAATCAAATGGTGGAATTTTTTTCAAAGCTAATTCTAATGAATGTGAAAACTGACTCATATCTTCATACATACAATATGCAAATTATTTACAATTTTTAATTCTTTCAAAGCTTAGAATGTTAACCGAACATCTCCAGGGTTGTCTTCAATTAATAAAATTTCAACAGCTTTGAATTTATTTCTTACATTCACTAATCATCATTTCCTCTTTTTTTTTAATATTTATTTTTTTTTTAAAACTTAATTCATTTTTTGATTCATTTTTTAATAGTAAAGTGAAATGAAGAACCCTTCCCTAATTCGGATTCTACCCACATTTTACCACCTTGCCTTTCAACTATTTTTTTACAAATCGCTAATCCTAATCCGGTTCCCTCGTATTTTTCGAGTGGATGTAAGCGCTTAAAAATAATGAAAATTCGTTCAAAATCTTTTGAATCAATCCCTATTCCATTATCATGAATAGAAAACACCCAATGTTTTCTTTCAGGTCGTGCTGAAATTTTAATAAGAGGGACGTCAATACCACGGAATTTTAGTGCATTTGATATTAAATTTTGAAATACTTGGAGTAATTCATGTCTATCAGCAAATAAACTAGGTAAAGAATCGTAAATAATTTCAGCTTTAGTTTCAGTAATTATGTGCCTTAGATTATCAATGACATCCTTTAAAACATCGTTTAAATCAACTTCTTCATATTTCCTATTTTGTTTTCCAATTTTCGAATAGTCTAATAAATTTTTTATTAAATCTTCCATTCTTGCGACGCCATCAATAATAAAATGGATGAAATCATTGGCATCTTCATCTAATTTATCTTTATAACGTTTTTCTAATAGTTGGGTAAAACTTGAAATCATTCGGAGAGGTTCTTTTAGATCATGAGATGCAACATAAGTGAATTGCTTGAGTTCTGCATTAATTCTGGCTAATTCTTCAATAGATTCTTGAAGTAACTGTTCTGTGCGCTTACGTTCAGTAATATCTTGCATAATAAATTGAATCGATTTTTGATTTTCAATTTCTATTAAAGAAAAATCAACATATATCCAAAGGTATTCTCCCTCAGTCCTATATAAACGAAAATCAAACCCTTCTTGTATGACACCTTCAAATACGTTTTTTATCGCTTTTTCGAATAGAGTGATATTAGGTTTGTTCTTCTCATTTAAAGAGAAAATTTCTTTAATAGATCTACCTGTTATATTCTGCATAAAATCGATATTTTTTATAGCATTATTACAATCTATTAAAATGCCTTCTGAATTCATCAAACCTATAAAATAAAGAGACGTTTCAAACAAATGACGATATTTTATTTCAGATTTTTTTAATTCCCGTTCTGCTCGCTTGCGTTCCGTGATGTCAATCGCAGCACCTTCAATGCGATTTTCCTTTAGGTCCACTCGAGCTGAGATACTCGTCCAATAGGGTGTTCCGTCTCTTTTAGTGACTTGTATCTCAAAATTGTGTACTTCATGTTTATCGCGGATTTCGTTAAACATTTTATCACGCATAGTTAAATCCACATAATGCTCGAGAGAGACATAATCTGCCAAGCATTCCTCTCGCGTGTCATATCCAACTAATTTGGCAAAAGTCTCATTGCACTCAAGAAATTTGTCGTCACTGATTCTTGACCAAAATAATCCTACCTGGGCATTATCAAAAAAATATCGGTATTTTTCTTCCGACTCCTTTAATTTTTGCTC
>Ga0307445_10001279_pt1 | contig 14192 bp, 10 predicted proteins | sample SalMarSW160330MG_FD_202147 | JGI IMG/M metagenome (GOLD analysis project Ga0307445, IMG submission 202147) | Salt marsh sediment microbial communities from the Plum Island Ecosystem LTER, Massachusetts, United States - SW1603-30 | ecosystem: Environmental > Aquatic > Marine > Intertidal zone >...
CGGTTGCTCGGCAACACATGCTGCTATCATTATGGACGAGAAAGTGCGATCCAGCCTACGGGATCGGTTGTGGTGTGGGAGTAGTTGGTTGACAGAGTTGGAATTGGGTTGGACTTGGCCGCCTGGGCGGCACCGCTCTCGCCATCCGGTGCTGGCAGCCGGTTCTGCATGTATGGCCAGTCACGGTCCATTTATCTCGACCAACGTTCCATCCTTGGGCTGCACTATAGCATCAGGGGCGCGCCTCTATCGATCTTGGCTTCCGTGACGCGCAGTGTGACCGTTCGAAGTTTGGTAGAGCGGAGAGATGACAACTTACCCCCTACCGGACGGCCATAGTGCTATGAAAGCAAGACCGATAGATCGGCCCCACCGCGGTCGAGGTGATTGCCGCACCAAGCCAACAGGCGACTGACATTCACGGCGGACTTGACCCGCTTGTAGCCGCGCATCGTGCGGTAGCGCTCTTTGACCCACCAGCCGATCGCGCGTTCGGAGTGGTTGTTCGTGCCGTCGATCGTCTCCCCGTTGGGGCCTTCCCAGGTGCGGTAGCGCGTCAGGCGAGACCACAGGTTCCAGCGGTCCAAGAAGAGGAGTCGCAGGCGATAAGCAATGCTGGCTTTGTGTTCAGGTTGAGGAGGAGCGGCACTACTGTAGCGCAGATGCATGGCGGCCAGTTCGCTGCTATCCTCCGGCCGGCGCGTCTGGATCAGCTCTCCCAGCCGGTCCAGGTCAGCGAGTGCCTGTTGCGGTCGCACGCCACTCTCCGCGAGGGAGTCATCTGCCGCGGAGAGGATCTCCATCCGAAGCTGTTGGATCAAGGCCTCTGTATTGCGCTTCACGTGTGCCTTGCACACTTGCTGTTCCAGACCGGCCTCCTCCGCTACGCTCTTGAGCGCATCGGCATCATCGGTCACCAGAATCTCGGCCTCCACCGCTGCGGTGATCGGCGTCATCCACTCCTGCAGGGTCTTGGCATCTTCCCCGCTCAGATCATCGATCGTCAGCACCAGGCCGCTGAGGTCATCGACCGTCAAGCCCAAGATGAGCCATTGTCCGTTGACCTTCACCGAAGTGAGGTCGCCTCCCAGGGCGGGGGTCTTGAGCTGCTCAAAGACCGCTTCTCGTTTCAGGCCGGGTACGCGTTCTGCCACGGCCTGCACGGCGTCAAAGACGCGACTCTTGCACATGTACACGCCCAAGGCATCCAGCGCGAGCGAGACGGCGCCATAGCTGAGTCCCAACAGGTACAGCATGATGCCCAATCCCTTCACCCGCAGCGAGATCTGTGCCTTGCTCACCCCCTTGGGATACACGCGAAAGGTCCGCTTGCAGCGCAGACATTCGTAGCGATGTGCCTGGACGTGCGAGTATCGGGTGTCTCGCAGTGGCTTTTCTACGGCTTGATGGAATCGAAAGTGACGTCCATCGCATCCTTCGTAGGGACAACGTGAAGGCGGCTCGATCTTGGTTGACCCCACTTGGGGCAGAATCAGCTGTAGTCGCATCGGGCACTCCTTGCTCGCTCAAGTGTGCCCCAGATCCTACACCAATTCCCACCGGAAATCGAACGGTCACCAAAAACCGCCGTCTTGACAACAGAGTCAAGCCGCAGTATACTGTGCTTGTTGACGGTGGCGTATTGTCATCAAACCTATGTGACAAGTCTTTTTCATCGTCGGCTTTGATGATATCCGGCTTACCCCAATGACCAACCCGCCACCGCTCAGGTCCAACGACTCAAGTATCGCATGATTGGCCCCAGGGACCGCACTACAGCGTGATCTGCTAATCACCCGGCTAGACCAGGTATAGAGCGCGGACACTGCAACCACTCCGAAGCTTCGTGGGTGAGTGTGCCTTTTCGCGACGATGGGCTGCCTTGGCTGTCTTGTATTGGCCTGGCAGCCATCAAACAAGGCGTACTGATCTCAGAGGACAGCAGGCATGACAGAGACAGTTGGCCCCAACGCAGACACGGTTCTGGAGATCAGGGACCTACGGACGTATTTCACGCTTGAAAGCGTCATGGTGCGCGCCGTGGAGGGCGTCAGCCTGACGCTGGATCGCAACAGGACGCTGGGTTTGGTCGGCGAGAGCGGCTGTGGCAAGAGCGTGACCGCACTGTCGATCATGCGGCTCATCCAATCCCCTCCTGGCGAGATCGTGGATGGCCAGATCCTCTTTCATAAGCAGAACGGCGCCGAGAGCACGGTTGACATTGCCGCCCTCGACCCACGCGGCCCAGAGATACGCAACATCCGCGGCGGCGAGATCGCGATGGTCTTCCAGGAGCCGATGACCTCTCTCAACCCCCTCTATACCGTGGGCGCACAGATCGCAGAGTCAGTACAACTGCACCAACAGGTCAGCCGCAGGGAAGCGATGAGCCGCGCGTTAGAGATGCTGCGCCGGGTCCGCATCGCCGATCCCGAGCAGCGGCTGCACGAGCACCCGCATCAACTGAGCGGCGGTATGCGGCAGCGGGTGATGATCGCGATGGCGCTCTCCTGTAACCCGGCGATCCTGATCGCGGACGAGCCCACGACTGCGCTCGACGTCACTGTCCAGGCCCAGATCCTCGACCTGATGCGCGAGCTGCAGAGCGATTTTGGTTCCTCCATCATCCTGATCACCCATAACCTGGGCGTGGTGTCGCAGATGGCCGATCATGTGGCGGTGATGTACCTGGGCAAGATCGTCGAATACGCCGACGTGCACACTGTGTTCCACAACGCTCTTCACCCCTACACCATTGGGTTGCTGAACTCGGTCCCGGTGTTTGGCAGAAAGGGCAAGCAGGTGTTGGTGCCGATCAAAGGCATCGTCCCGACGCCCACGGAGGAGATGGTGGGCTGTGCATTCGCGCCGAGATGCCCTCAAGCCGAGAGTATCTGTACAGAAGAAGAGCCTCTGCTAGTAAGCGTCGAACCGGGGCATCAAGTGGCCTGTTGGGTAGCGACGAGGGGTCGATTGCGCGATCGAAACACCTCGATCTCCATGGACCTGGCACGAGGTTCTTCCTAGAAAGGAGGTGGCAGGGGGGCAAACTAGACATAGTTGACGGCAAGGGCCTCGGGACTGCAGGGGCCCACAACGAGTAAGCGAACCAGAAGAGGAGGAATCGGATGTCTACCAAGAGAATGATGACACTGTTGTCTATGCTGGCCGTCCTTGCCCTGCTCACTACGCAGTGCGCACCTCAGACCGTCGTGGTCAAAGAGACCGTCGAGGTCCCGAAAGAGGTCAAAGAGACCGTCGTGGTCAAAGAGACCGTCGTGGTCGAGAAACAGGTCAAAGAGACCGTCGTGGTCAAAGAGACCGTCGTCGTCGAGAAAGAGGTCAAAGAGACCGTCGAGATCGTGGGCGCGATCCCCTACGCCGAGGGTGTGCCTATGGCCGGCGCTGCTGGCGAGGCCCAGCGCTTTGCCCTCGACGAGGTCATGACCTACAAGACGCTGCCCGAATATCACCAGGCGGCGTGGATGGACGCCCTGGTGTCCAACGGGACGCTGCCTCCGGTCGAGGAGCGACTGCCCAAGGAGCCACAGGTCATGCTGGCTTCCGGCATGTCGACCGGGATCGGGCAATATGGCGGCGTGTGGCGCGACTTTTCGGCTTGCCCCACAGAGGGCTGGAACCTGGGCGCGGGCCAGACCCAGGGCTGGTTCGGGATCAACATCATCTATGAGGAGGCGCTGCTCATCGTCGGCCCCTTGTTCCGGGCTGAAAAGGTTGAGCCGTGGCCGAACCTGGCCAAGAGCTTCGAATGGTCGGACGATGGCTACGAGCTGACCATGCACCTGATCGAGGGAGCCAAGTGGTCCGACGGCTATCCCTTCACGGCCGATGACGTCATGTTCACCTGGGAGCACCTGATCCTCGACCCCAACGTCAACTCTGCGACCTCCCGCACCACCTGGCAGATCGGGGGCCAGGACGTCAACCTGGAAAAGCTGGACAACTATACGATCAAGTTCACTTTCCCGGTGCCCTTCCCCGTGCAGATGTTGTTCAACATGACCGAGTACAACTTTGCGGTATGGCCGCAGCACATCTGGGAGCCCCTGCATCCAGCCTTTTCGGACAACGACTATATCGCCTTCGAGAAGGCCTGGCCAGCCGACAAGCTGCCAAATGTCGGCATGGGCCCCTGGATCGCAGTCGAGTACAAGACCGACGAGATCATGGTCCTGCGCCGCAACCCCTACTACTGGAAGGTGGACGAGCAGGGGAATCAGCTTCCCTACCTGGACGAGGTGGTGTTCGAAAAGGGCTCCACCGGCGTGGGCCGCACGTTGAGCACGCTGGCTGGGAGCGGCGACCACAGCAACCTGGAGAACCCCAGCACATTTAACGAGACGCTCAAGCGGGCCGCCGAGCCAGACGCCCACTTTTTCGTCACCTGGGGCCCCGAGATGCTCACCTTCTCGCTGCACATCAACCAGTCGGCCACGCTGGGCGTGGAGAACGAGCGCGACGCCACGCTGCGCGAGCTGTTCCGCAACGTCACTTTCCGCCGCGCGGTGAGCCAGGCCATCGACCGCGATGGCATCGGCCAGGCGATCATCCGCGGCCCCTTCCTGCGGGGCTGGCCTGGCGGCCTCTATCCCGGTGCGGCCGAGTACGACCGCGCCTCCGTCGTCTACTATCCTTACAGCCCCGATACCTCGCGCAAGCTGTTGGCCGAGCTGGGCTTTGAGGACACCGACGGCAACGGCATCGTGAACTGGACCGAGGGCCCGCTGGCGGGCGAGGACCTGGTGATTGCCTTGACCGCCAATGAGGATCAGGCAGAGTCGGTCAGTACAGCAGAGGCGCTGGTGCCGTTGATGGGCGACGTGGGCATCCAGGTCAACTTCCGCCCCCTCAAGCCCACCGTCGTTGGCGACAACGAGCAGGCCGGCACGTGGGAGTGGAACGTCTCCCGTGGCGGCCAGGCGTTTGCCGTGCCCTTTACGTATGCCACGAGCCTGGCGCCGATCACCAAGGAAAGCCCAAGCTGGCACCGCGAGGGAGAGGACCCGCGCCAACTTCAGCCCTTTGAAGAGGAGCTGGTGCGCATCGTCGAAGAGTTCAGGCTGGAACCGGACGCAGGCAAGCGCAACGAGCTGATGTTCGAGTACAACCGCATCTTTACCGAGAACGTCTACGACGTCGGCGTCATCCTCGGGCGGTACGGACTGGCTCTGGCCAAGCGCTTCAACAACATTCCCACTGGCTCGACGCCGTTCTTCTATCACTGGACCTGGGCCAACGTCAGCCCCGAGCAGTTCTGGGTGGCGCCTGAGAACCAGCTGCCGGAGATCCGGCCCAACGACGTCCCGATCTACGCTCCATAGCATCGGTCTGACCGGCAGGAGGGAGGAGGGAAAGCGTTCCATCCCTCCTGCTCCATAGCATGGTTTGCACCTCCGAGGCCTGCCCGGTCCTCGAAGAGGAAAGAGGCCTCGGAGGTGCCGTCGAAAGAAGCGCTCACCGATGATCAACCATATCATGCGTCGACTGCTTATGGCTCTTGTCGTGCTGCTTGGGATCAGCCTCGTATCCTTTGTCGTCATCCAGCTTCCGCCGGGAGACTTTGCCCAGGTGTACAAGCAGCGCCTGATCAACCAGGCTGGCATGACCCCGACCGAGGCGGAAGCAGCGGCCGAGCTGTACCGGGCCAGGTATGGCCTCGACAAGTCTATACCTGTCCAGTACCTGAACTGGATCAAGGGCATCATCACCCAAGGGAGCTTTGGCTTCTCCATGGCGTACGGCAGGGACGTGGGTGAGTTGCTCGCAGAGCGGTTGCCGCGGACGATCCTGCTGGCTCTCCTGGCCCACGCGACCTCGACCCTGGTCGGCGTCGTGGTGGGCATCTATGTCGCCCCGCGCCAATATAGCCTGAGCGACAATGTTGCCGCGTTTTTCGCATTCATCTTTACGTCGGTCCCCCGCTTTTGGATCGCCCTGATCATTATCTATCTTCTCGTATTTGTCTTTGGGAGAAAGCACGTCAGTTCCTTCTTTTCCCCGCAGTATGTGCTCGCGCCCTGGTCTTTGGCCAAGCTGCTGGACTTTCTCCAGCATATCTGGCCCGTGATCTTGATCGCAGGGCTTGGTGGGGTGGCGAGGAATATGCGCGTCATGCGGGGAAACCTGTTGGACGTGCTGAATGCCCAGTACGTGACGACCGCCCGGTCGAAGGGGCTGAGCGAGAGGATGGTGATGTACAAGCACGCCGTCCCCAATGCCCTGCACCCGATCATCATGTACCAGGGGATGGTGCTGCCCTACATGGTGCAGGGAGAGCTTCAGGCGGCGATCGTCTTGAGCATCCCAACGGTAAGCCCCTTGTTCTACGACTCGCTGATCAACCAGGACATCTATATCACAGGCAGTATCCTCCTGATGTACGGCGTGATGCTGGTCGCGGGCAACCTACTGGCAGATATTGCGCTGGCGATGCTCGATCCGCGCATCCGCTACACATAGTCGTCTTGGAGCTAGGTGATGGATCAAGCATATTCGGTCCCCCAACCCGCAGCTTCTATCGCGCTCGAGGAAGAACGGCACGAAAGCTACTTTCAGCTCGTGTGGCGGAGGTTCAGGAAAAGCCGGCCGGCGATCGTGGGCGGCCTGATGGTCCTTTCCCTGGTCGTCCTGGCTGTTCTCTCGGACTTTTTCTCGCCGACGGATCCGCTCGCGCTCGACCTGGCATCTACCTTTACGCCGCCGCAGCGCCTTCATTTCATCGATGCCGACGGCCAGTTTCACTTGATGCCTTTTACCTACACGCCGGTCATCGAGCTCGATCCCGTCACCTTTGCACCGATCTGGAGTGAGGACACGAGCCAGCGATATGGGCTCAAGCTCTTTGTGCGGGGCTGGGAGTGGAAGCTGCTCGGGCTGAGCCCCACGCGCTGGCACCTCTTTGGCATCGAGGAGGGAGGCACGATCTATTTGCTCGGGACCGACAAGTTCGGTCGGGATCTGTGGGCCAGGTCTTGTCGCGCCGGGCGCATCTCTCTCTCGATGAGCCTGTTTGGCACGGTGATCAGCGTCGCTGTAGGCTCTGTCCTCGGCGTCGTTTCCGGATACTATGGAGGCTGGATCGACGCCCTGCTGCAGCGGTTCGTCGAGTTTGTCAATTCGTTCCCGCAGCTGCCGTTGTGGATGGCGCTGTCGGCCGTGATCCCACCTACGTGGGAGTCGCTTTCCATCTTTGTGATGATGTCTATTATCTTTGCACTGCTCTCTTGGACCGTGCTGGCTCGGGAAGTGCGCGGCAAGGTCATGGGATTTCGTGAGACAGACTTTGTCCTCGCCGCCAAGGAGATGGGGGCCTCTGACTTGCGCATCATCTTCCGCCACCTCTACCCGAACTCCTTGAGCCACATCATTGTCGTGCTGACGCTGACTATCCCGCAGATCATCCTGGCAGAGGCGTTCCTCAGCTTCCTGGGCCTCGGGATCCAGGAACCCCTGACCAGTTGGGGGCTCCTCATGCACGACGCTCAGAACCTGCAGACCTTGGGCACGCATCCCTGGATCATGACCCCCGTGGTCTTTATCGTCATCGCCGTGTTGGGGTTCAACTTCCTGGGGGATGGATTGCGGGATGCTGCCGACCCCTACGCTATCGTGCGCTAGAAGAGCAGGAAGCGCATATGCGACAGACGCACAATAATGCCAGGATAAGGTGGATCTGGGCCCGGCTTTGTGGCTCGCTGGGGCTGGCACTGATCGCCGTCGCCATCGCCGCTTGTGCGAGAGCGGCGCCATCGCACGATCCGACCTCCGCGCCGTCACAGCCGGTGGCCGCCGCGCCTACTATGACGCTTGCCCAGCGCACTGAAGCGCCGACGTTCGAGCCGATGACCGCCTCACCGGCCCCATCGCCCGCATCGCCCACACCCGAGCCTATGCTTCCGCCAGGCGTGATCTCTGGCGTGGTGCGCGATGGCGAAGGAACGGTGGCTGGGGCTACCGTGCGGGTACGGCTCACCGAATACGAGGCGACGACCGCGGCCGACGGCAGCTTTGCCCTGAGCGACCTGACAATGACCGAGCCGGTCTCGGTGACCGCCTGGGCCGAGGGGTACTATGTCGGGTGGGCCAACGGCACCCCAGGCCGAACCCCGATCACGATCACGCTCAAGCCCTACTATACGACCGATAACCTGGACTATGAGTGGTTTTCGTTTGACGGTATCACCGGTTCGGCAAGTTGCGCACCGTGTCACCCATCGTACGAGGAGTGGGCCGCCGACGCCCACGGCCAGGCGGCCGTCAACCCCCGCTTCCTGAGCATGTACGAAGGGACGGACGTGCACGGCAACAAGAGCCCGTTGACGCAGTACACCGGCAGCGGTCCCCAGTCCGCAGCTCCCGGCCAGCCCTACTATGGCCCTGGCTACAGGCTCGATTTCCCCGACCGGACCGGCAACTGTGCCGCCTGCCATACGCCGCTGGCTTCCAACATGGATCCGAATGACACCTGCGGCTGGTCGGGCTGCCACACCGAGCTGACCGGGCAGCGATCGTCCTCTGTTCCTGACCCGATCGCTCTGCCCTCGGACCAGTACGGCGTCAGCCCGACCGATCTGACGGGCAATGCTGCCGATGGCGTAGGCTGCGATTTCTGCCACAAGATCGGGGACGTATTCCTGAACCCACACACCGGGCTACCCTATCCCGACCGGCCGGGCATCTCGTCTCTGCGCCTCTATCGGCCCGAGGAGGGAGAGCAGCTCTTTTTTGGGACCTTTGACGACGTGACGCGACGAGTAAGCTACCTGCCACTGGTCGAGGAAAGCGCCTTCTGTGCCCCTTGCCACTATGGCGTCTTTGGTGGCGTCGTGGCCCCCGGCGAAGTAGCCGGCGGGGTCGTGGTCTATAACTCTTTTGGCGAGTGGTTGGAGAGCCCATACAGCGACCCGGAAACTGGCCAAACCTGCCAGGACTGCCACATGCCGGTGATCGACGACGCCTATTTTGCCTATCCAGAGCAAGGTGGGTTGCAGCCCCGCTATCCCATTCACAGTCACCTCATGCCTGGGGCAAAGGACGAGGCGCTGCTGCAAAACTCGGTCACGATGACGACCACAGCCCAGCTAGAGGGAGATCGGGTGCTCGTACAGGTGAGCGTCACCAACGACAAGACGGGGCACCACGTGCCTACGGGCGTCCCCCTACGCCAGATGCTGCTGGTCGTCCAAGCAGTTGGCGCGGACGACAATCCGCTGCCACTGCTCGAGGGGGCGCTGCTACCCGATTGGGCTGGCGACTTTGCCGGGCTTGCGGGGCGATACTATGCCAAGATCTTGCAGGATGAGTGGACTGGCGATGCCCCTACCGGAGCCTATTGGCGGGATATCCGCCTGGTAGAGGATACGCGCCTGGTCGCTACTGCCACGGATACCAGCCAGTACGCCTTTGCCGCGCCGGCCAAGGGGACTGTGGCGGTCGAAGCACGACTCGTCTTTCGCAGAGCCTTCCAGGAGCTGATGAAGCAGAAAGGCTGGGACGATCCAGACATCCTGATGGAGGAGGAGACGATCACGATTGCGACGCGCTAGAAACTCGGTCTCGACCCTTGTGGGAGCCTGGCACCGGATAGGAGTCGCCTGACCGAACAGCGCAACCTTTGCCAAGTGACCGGATTTGCTGACCAAAAAGGGACAACGTATGGAGCCCAATGAGCGCATCATCCTTGAGGTCAAGGATCTAAAGCAGTATTTTCCCATTCAAAGCGGGTTCTTCCAGCGGGTGGTGGGCCACGTCAAGGCGGTGGATGGGGTGAGCTTTTTCATCCGCGAGAACGAGGTCCTGGGCCTGGTGGGGGAGAGCGGCTGTGGCAAGACCACGACAGGCCGGGCGATCCTGCGTCTCTACGATCCCACTGCCGGAGAGGTGTGGTACCGCAAAAAGAACGGGGAGCGCGTCGATATCGCGAGCATCAGCCGGAAAGACATGAAGCCGCTGCGCCGCGAGATGCGCATGATCTTTCAGGATCCCTACAGCTCGCTGAATCCTCGATTCACGGTCAAGGATATTATCGGTGAACCCCTGATCATCCATGGCGTCGCTCAGGGAAGAGAGATGGAGGACAGGGTCGCTGAGCTGATGTTGTCGGTGGGACTCGACCCGGTTTACATGCGCCGATATCCGCACGAGTTCTCCGGAGGACAGCGGCAGAGGATCGGCCTGGCGCGCACGCTCAGCCTAAGCCCGCGGCTCATCATTGCGGATGAGCCGGTATCGGCCTTGGACGTATCCGTCCAGGCGCAAGTGCTTAACCTCTTGCAGGCGGTACAGGCGAACATGGGACTCACGCTCCTGTTTATCGCCCATGACCTGTCGGTGGTAGAACACATGTCCGATCGTATCGCGGTCATGTACGTTGGCAAGCTGGTCGAAATGGCAGAGACGGACGTGTTGCTCGGGGATCCCCTTCACCCGTACACCGAGGCCCTGATCTCTGCTGTCCCACCTGCAGATCCTGATATTCGCCTCGATCGCATCATCCTAGAGGGCGACGTGCCGAGTCCAGCCAATCCGCCGGCCGGGTGCGTGTTCCATCCGCGATGTCGCTATGTTCAGGCCAAGTGCCGCACAGAAGCGCCACAACTGATCGAGGTTCAATCGGGGCATTATGCCAGCTGCCATTTCGCTACTGAGCTGGGCTTGCAGGGAATCGGAGGGATGACGTGAGCGAGCAGAAAAGGACGCTAGCCTTCGTGGCCTATCTGCTAGGCATCTTGGGCTGGCTCTATGTGCTGCTCTACCAGCGCAGGTCCAGGTTCGCAGTCTATCACGCCAAGCAGTCGCTGGGACTTACGCTCCTTGCCGTGGCTGCGCCAGCGGTATGGGCAGTGGGCGCCTGGCTTTTTTCCTGGATCCCCTTGGTCGGGCCGCTGGTTGCTGCTACCGGGTTTTCCTTGGTGATCCTCGCTTATGTGTTCCTGGGCGTGGTTTGGATCACCGGGATGGCCAATGCTCTGCGCGCAAAGACAAAGCCGCTACCCTTGGTGGGGAAATGGATGGAGCAGGTACCGATCGAACCGAGTAAACGCCGGAACACAGCGGCGTCGATCGGCTCGGCTATCGATGGATGATCTCGCAGTGGTAGGGAAGCGGCTCTGTAGTACCTCGAACGAGTGGAGCAACGACCAGGATCCCGCGTCCCGCGTTACCCAGCATGCCACCCAAGGGCCTCAACTCGAGGTCCCACTCGCCTGTCTGCTGCTCGTCGAGGGACATGCGCTGCACCTGCAAGGAATGTCCCTCTCGATAGATGTCGATCACCTGTACTGTCCACCGAACCGGGACCATCGGACCCGCCAGAAGGAACCCCTCGGACTGCCAGTTTCCGCTCTCCTCACAGGCATCCTCGATGCCCAATTCTGGGATGGAAAGATCATCCAACAAGAACCCCTTATCGTGAATGCTGTGCTGGGTCACATAGTCAAAGCGTACCAGCACCTGATCCCCGGCGTAGGAGCCTAGATCCACCATCTCCTCCACCCAGCCGTTCGACCGACCGGTGTACCTCCCACCGTACTGCCCCTGCAGCGCCGCCCACGTCTGTCCGTCGTCGCGAGAAGCAGATAGGTAGACATAGCTGTCCTTGCTTGCTATGTCATACCACATCCAGAAGCGCAAGGTAGCCTCAGATAGACGAGAGAGATCGAAACTGTGGGTCAGATGGGCGTGGGAATAGTGCGCAGTATTGGACCACCAGCAGGTCTCACCGCTGTGAGGGTCCTCCGGCAGCAGGCGCGCTTGCGTCGCACCGCTAAAGCTTATGCGAAACTTGGCTGCATTCTCGAGCTTGTAATAGTCGGCCGCATAGGGATGCACGGCAGTCTCGATGTCCATCGGGTACCGATAGAAGGTCGACTTGACCCAGGTGGGCAAGCTAGGCTCCCACTCTTCGTGATCGTAGGCGTACTCGCCCTGGTCTACCGCGTTGGCAAGGACCCAATCGGCGAAAACGCCGTCGGCAGTGAGACCGGTCCCGTGGTCCGCCAGCACAGCATCGACGGAGGGCAGGCCGTTGGCCGGATGATGGCTCAGATCCCGGAGCAAGTCGTCGCCGAACCGCTCCCAGAGGTAGAGCACAAAGCGATAGCTCGCGCCATAGTGAGCGGCTGGAGGCATGCCTTCCCCCTCGTAGGGCCAGTGGTTGAGCTGGGTGTCAAAAGCGTCGCGAAAGGACTCGTCGCTGGAGCCAGGATCGAGATCGACGAGGCGCGGCGCCAGCTCGGAGAAGCCCTCGTCGAGCCACCGTTCCTCGTTCGGATCGACCTGCCACTGCAGGGCATGCTGCAGTTCGTGCGCCAGCGTGCTCGTGTAAGAGGCTTGCTCCGGGCTCCTCTGAGCTAGGTTGACATGGAGCGTCCCCGTATCCGGGTCGAAAAAGCCATACATGCCATCCTGCTCGTTGCTGTAGTTCAGGATGTGCATGGTGGCATCGCCCTCTTGGGGATGTGCGGGGCCAAAGTATTGGCGGACGGAGGGCATGACCTCGGCAGCAAAGCGATCGACCGCCTCCCCCAAAGCGTCTCGGTCCGCTTCCACGCCGACGACAAGCCAGGTACAGATCGATCCGTTGACGTGAATCAGCTCTGCCTCGGCGAAGCGATCGCGCAGCAGGAACTGGCGGCGGTCGCCCACCTGATAGTGGGCCGGTGAGGCGGGTGGGGTGAGGTCGTGGACGTCAGCGGCCAAATAAGGCGGCAATGCAGCCGGATCGTAGGCCGGGATGTCAGCACCATTGAGATGTGCCTCGGTTGCCAGGGCGGTCTCGCCGGGTGGATCGGAGATCAGAGGCAGACGAGGCTGCGTGATGAACGGATCAGGATGGGAGGTGTGGAGTATCCGCCAGATGATCAGCCCCTCCTCGGTCACGACCACGATGGACATCAGCACGATGCGGGATCGCCTCGTCGTTCTGTCTCTCTTGCCGATCGCCAGGTCAACCAGCAGGAGGGCCAAAAGAAGGCCGCCCAAGACCGGTAGCGTGCAGGTAAACAGGAACTCGTTTTCCATCGCTGCGGATCCTTCGGGTGGGGACCTGTGCCAAGGGTCCTCTCCACCACTACTGCACTGGCGAAGAATCTCTGGCTACAAGAGCGAGTCTACCGCTCCTCAGAATGACAGGTCTCCCGGTCTAGGTTGTCCATCAAGTCGCTGCCCCCTACATTCTTCAAGAAAAGAACGGGCTTCGAAGATGGATCACGACTCGGGCGCTTCGGCGAGGGCCACCGGGGCGCCGCCGTCGGCGCGGCTCTGTTCGGCAGCCTCGAGAAAGGCAATGATGTCGAGCGTCTCGCGGATGTCGATCGGTGACACGCCAGTGTGGAAAAAGGCCATCACCTGGCGTAGGAGCAGGTAGTAATAGGGCGGCTGGGGGGCAGCCACGCCGTAGCGTGCACCATCGGTGGTGTGGAGCACGCAACCAAACTCGCGGTCGTCGATCCGCGTGCCGTGCAGGATGCCCATGCGCCCGTCCTCCCACTCCCCGATCACGACGTCAAGGTCCGGGTAGGCAATACAGCGCGCAGAGGCACAGCCAGCGCCCATGAAGGAAAAGAGGATCTCGGCGCCGTGGATGCCGTACCAGAACAGGCCAGGATAGTCGGGCAGCAAGGCAGCAGGGCCAAAAGCCTCGCCAGCGAGGATGCTCGTATTCTCGCCCAGATCGGCGATGCCGGCGGCATAGCGCAGCGCAGAGCAGGACATGATCGGGGTACCGGTCTGTGCGGCGATGTCGACCAGTGCATATGCGTCGGCGGTGGTGGTGGCAAGCGGTTTGTCGATGTACACCGGCTTGCCGATCGCCAGTTGCTCGAACTGTTCGAGGTGCTGCCGGCCGTCCACACTCTCGAGGAGGATGGCGTCGACGTGGCGCGTCAGGGTCGCGATGTCGTCATAGATCTGGACGCCATACTCGTCTCCCATCTGCTGCGTAAAGCCCTGGACCCGGTTGCGGCTGTGTGAAAAGGATTCCGAGCCACCCGGGTAGGCGGCGACGACCTCTGCGCCAGAGATATGATACTCGTCCCTGCGATCGTTGAGGATGCGCGTGAAGGCCAGGCAGTGTGACGTGTCGAGGCCCACCATGCCGATATTGAGTTGGGGTGCCATAGATTCCTTCCTTTCGTCTTGGCCCAGGCACCAAGGGTTTCGGCGAACGGGAC
>Ga0307445_10001282_pt1 | contig 14171 bp, 12 predicted proteins | sample SalMarSW160330MG_FD_202147 | JGI IMG/M metagenome (GOLD analysis project Ga0307445, IMG submission 202147) | Salt marsh sediment microbial communities from the Plum Island Ecosystem LTER, Massachusetts, United States - SW1603-30 | ecosystem: Environmental > Aquatic > Marine > Intertidal zone >...
CCTATCGACTTATATCGACAACGAGGCGTCAATCCACATCATCGAGTCGTCGGGATTCACGCGAACCGCGTCGTTCATCTACTTCGAGGCCGAATCGGACGCTGCTGTACGTGCTGAGGGGCGGCCGTCGGAGCGTGCGGCGATAGTATCGCGCGATGAGGCAATCGAGTTCATCCGGAAGTCGGAGTTTCTCGCGGTATCCAATGGATTCCTGCCGCACGGGTGGAAGTTCTACCCTTTCCGTCGCGACCCGCAGGCCTCACTCGGGCGGGAAAGGGATCTGATCGGGATCAGGGAATCCGGACGACTCGCTGCTCTTGCCAGCGTCGCCCGGCTGCCACAGCTCGATGGGAGATTGCAGCTCAATTTTCTCGACGGCGCCGCCGGCGCGGTGGAGGAGTTGACTTACCATGTCTTGCATTTAGCGCGCGAAGCACGCGTCGTCGAAGTAATGGTTCCCAAGAACTCCAGCCGCGAAGCCCCGTGTCTGTCCGTTTTCAAGCATATCGGTTTCGAAGCGTGGAACGGCTTCGTGCCGGATGTATTCGTCTATGAGATGGCAATCGCAGAGAACGCGCCCTAGAGAAGGGGCGCGCCCCGGATCTCGATCGCCGATGCAGTGGCGTACGGCATCGTGAATTTTGTCTTCCGCGGTGTGGCGATGTCACGACAGCCGGCGCGCAATCTCTCTCTTGACCGAATCGATATCGGCGGGGAGATCGATCGGCGGGTTTACGTGTCGCGCATCAACGTCCGGCAATCGCTGTTCATGATAACCTGCCTTGAAATCGGTGAACTTCAGCCCGTGCGCGGTAGAGACGACGACCACACGATGATCGGACGCGATCACCCGGCGAGAGACAAGCTTTTCCAATACAGCAAGGGCAACTCCGGTTTGGGGATCGACGTAGAGGCCGCTCCGATCGGCACGCGCGGCGGAGTTCGCCAGTTCGTCCTCGCTTGCCTGCTCGACAACTCCGTCAAATGCGCGCAGCGTCTTCACCGCCCGTTCGAAACTCACCGGCGAGCCAATCTGGATCGCAGTGGCGAGCGTCCTACGCGCGGCAACCGGACGGTAGTAGAGAAAGTCGTTCAGATAGCTCAGATAGAGGGGGTTGGCGTTCTCCGCCTGGGCGGCCACGAGGCGAGGGAGACGATCGATAAGTCCGAGGCTGCGCATCATCAACAAGCCGCGACCTATGGCGCTGATATTGCCCAGATTGCCGGCAGGAACGATGATCCAATCCGGCACAGCCCAGCGCAGCTGCTGCACGATTTCGATTGCCACCGTCTTCTGCCCTTCTATACGCATTGCGTTCATCGAGTTGGCAAGATAGATCGTCTTGTCGTCCGTGATCTCCTGCACAATGCGCATACAGCCGTCGAAGTCGGTATCCAGGCTGAGCACGAGGGCACCGCTTGCGATCGGCTGCGCGAGTTGCGCAACGGAGACCTTGCCCCGCGGAAGGAAGATGATCGCCGGTATCCCGGCCGCGGCGGCATACGCGGCCAGCGCCGCCGAGGTGTCGCCGCTCGACGCGCAGGCCACGGCCCGTATCTCCTTCCCCTGGGTCAGCATATGTCGAACATGCGACACAAGTACGGTCATCCCCAGATCTTTGAACGAGCCGGTGTGACTTGTCCCGCACTGCTTGATCCACACATCTCTCAGGCCGGCGAGATTGGGTACGTGCAACAGCGGCGTATGCCCTTCTCCCAGTGACACGACATTCTCCAGAGCGATCGCGGGAGCAACCCACTCCTTCTTCGACCACACACCGCTTGCATACGGCCATTCACTCCAACATGAGCGCCCATCGAACAGCGACTTCCACTCCTCAGCGGGGCTCGATTTGAGCAATTCCAGATCGTGTTCCACATCGAGCAGACCGCCGCAGTCAGCGCAGCGATAGACAATGTCGTCAATCTCGTAGCGGCGACCGCAGCGTATGCATTCAAGCCAGGTTAAAGCAGACATGGTCAACCTCCGATGACATGCGTCGTAGTATCGTGAATCGGCCTATATCCCTGCGAAGAGAGATCCGCTGTCGGGATGGAGGCCTCATCGGGTTTGTCGGACAGACCGAACAACAGCGCCCCTTCATCCCGCCAACGGAGCGCGCTCTCCAACACCTCATGAGTGATAACAATCTCTTCGCCAAGAAGCCTATCGATCGGGGCATCATCATCGAGACAGCCCATCCGATCGGCCGTGAGCTTGTATTCGGTGCGGCGAAATTCAACAAACGGAGTGGGGTCTCCCCGCACAACGGCCGCACGCACCTGACGATGAATTCGCCGTAGCTTGTCGGGAAGAGACGCCTCACGTTGATCCACAAATAAGAGCAGATCTCCAAAATCACCGATTTTGCCGGCCTCGATCATTGCCACGAGTCTGTCGCGCGCAAGGAGCCCACTCTCAACGATAAGACACGCGTAGGCAAGGTAGTCCTGGTTGTCGCACGTGAACGGATGAAAGCGGGAGCGATTGAATTCCTCGTAGGTCTCGGCAAGAGAGCGCTCATCGAGACGGTCGCCCAGCAGATCCAGGATGGTGGAGCGCATCGCTTCCTGCCGCACGGAATCTATTACGCGGTCGTTGCGTCCACGCGCGCCGAGCGCGGTCTTGTCAAGGTCGATGACGACCGCCGTACTATAGTCGATCCCGATCCCTTCCTTGCGGCAGAACCGATCGAAATCGGCGATCGTCGCCCAGCGATTGCTCAGGAATACCATTCCATCTTTATGATCGACGACTTCTTGTTGTGGCGGCTCTTCATTTTCTGAGGCGATGAAAGCCGCCCCTCGCCATCCGGTGACGCGGCAGATATTGAGAAAGGCGCTTTCGTCACTAATGCGAGTGTCGCCGACGTACACTAGCCGTTCGATTTCGCCGCCGGCGGCTTCCAGTTTGCGCGCATGCCCTAGGATAAGGGCGATTACGTTCGCATATTCCGGCGTACTCTTGCGCGGGATCACACCGGGCGGCAGTCCCAGTCGATCGCTCACCGCCGCGAGCCGCGGCAGTCGGAGATCGAGTGGATCCAGGCGGCGATATACGATGGAGTTACCCAAAAAGTCCCGTATGCATGCGCGGCCATGTACCCTCATCCGATTAGTCCTTCGCTCTTCAGCAGCTCGCCGTTTAGGATCGCGCCGCCCGCCGCTCCTCGTAGGGTGTTGTGCACAACAAGTACAAACCGCAAATCAAGGACGGGACAGGACCTGATTCGACCTACGCTCACCGCCATCCCGCGTGCTTCGTCGCGGTCGCGGCGCGGCTGTGGGCGATCCTCCTTCTCGCGAACGATTACCGGTTGTGCCGGGGCGCTGGGAAGGGCGCGCACATGCGCAGGGCCCCGGAATAATCGCAACACCTCGACCGCCTGGGAGATAGACGGCGTCTTCTCAAATGCGGCGGACACGCAGATCGTGTGGCCGTCGATCACCGGAACCCTGTTGGCGTGAGCGCTCACCGCAATCGCGGCCTCGATACGTCGACCGTCCACAATGCTTCCCAACAAGAGACGGGGCTCTCGTTCGATCTTCTCTTCTTCTCCCGCGATGAACGGTAGGACGTTATCGAGAATGTCGAGGGATGCGACCCCGGGATAGCCTGCGCCGGACGCCGCCTGCATCGTTGATACGAAAGCGCGCGCGATCCCGAATGCATCGTGGAGCGGCTTGAGTGCCATGCTGATACCGGTAGTGGAACAGTTGGGATTGGTCACGATGAAGCCGGGCCAACGCCTTCCGCGTCGTTGGTTCTCGATAAGCGAAAGATGATCGCTGTTCACTTCCGGTATGAGCAAGGGAATATCCGGCTCGTAGCGAAAAGCCGATGCGTTCGAACAAACGGCATACCCGGCCGCCGCAAATTGCGGCTCGATCTGACGCGCTACGTCGGCGGGGAGAGCGGAAAACGCGAGCTTTCCGTAGATCGTGGGTTCCAGCGGCGAAACGACCATATCCATCATGGAGTCAGGTGGATCTCCGGGAACGATCCAGCGACATGCGTCTCCATACCGGCGGCCGGCGCTTCGATCCGAGGCGGCAAGCGCCGCGATCTCGAACCACGGATGACCGGCCAGAAGTTGGACGAATCGCTGTCCGACCGCGCCGGTCGCCCCGAGGATACAAACAGGAATCTTTTTGTTCATTTATAGGATGACCTCCTTGTGTATGCAGCGCACGGCCGCGGTAGCATCGACGGCGTCTATTACAAGGGACGTGCTGCACTCTGATGAGCCCTGCGCGATCGCAATGACATTTATCTCCGCGCGTCCGAGCGCCCCGAACAGGCGGGCCGAAATCCCGGGCGTACCACGCATTCCAGCACCAACCGCGGTCACGATCACGATGTCGTTCATCGCCCAGATGCGATCGATGTCACGCCGGACTATCTCGCGCGCCATTTCCTCTTCCAAAGTGCGTACAACCGCGTCCGCGCGCTGCGTTGGGATGACAAAGCAGATCGATTGTTCCGATGACGCCTGTGAGATCATGAGCACGCTCGTCTTCTCGCGGGCGACGGCATCGAATGTTCGACCCGCAATGCCGGGAACACCGATCATTCCTCGACCGGCGACCGTAACCATGCTCAGATCCTTGATTACGGTCACCGCCTTGACCGTGCCATGTGTGTTCTCGGATTGTCTGACGATGCGTGTGCCGGGGAGGTGAGGGGCGAACGTGTTCTTTACCCAAAGAGGGATCTCGCGTTCGATCACCGGTCGGATGGTGCGTGGATGAAGGACCTTGGCTCCGAAATAGGCAAGCTCTCCCACCTCGGCGTATGAAATGACCGGGATCACGCGTGCGCCCGGTACTGTGGACGGATCGGCGGTCATCACCCCGTCGACGTCGGTGAATATCCACACCGCATCGGCATCCAGTCCATCGCCGAGAATGGCGGCGGTATAATCGCTGCCTCCCCGCCCGAGCGTGGTAGTCTCTCCGTCCGCGGTTGCACCGATGAATCCGGTGACAACCGGGACTGCGTCTGCCGCCAGCAAGGGAGTGAGGCGTGAACCGATCCGCTCTCGCGTTACCTCCGCAATTGGGTTCGCGTTCTGGAATGTTGCGTCGGTGAAAATCACTTCACGCGCGTCGACTGCCTCGCTCCGGATCTGTTCTTGCCTGAGCAGTGAGGCAAGAACGCGCGCGCTCAGTCGCTCGCCGCGCGCTACGGCTACGTCCATCACCCGCGAAGTGGCCTCGCCGAGCACACGAACGCTGGCGCACAATTCGCGGAACTCGTCTATCTCATCGTCGATTGCCGTTGTGAGCGCGGCACGCAATTGCTGTTCGCGTATCAGCTCCTCGACCACTTCCACATGCCGTCTGCGCAGTTCAATGCATGTGTCGAGATACCTGTCGCCATCGCCGGCGGCCGCAGTCAGCACAGCGTGCGTGAGTGAGTCAGTCACGCCGCTCATCGCCGACACGACGACTACCACGCCTTTCCCCTTGCGAGCCTGCCCGGAGACAATGTCGGCCGCTTGCCTGAACGCCGCCGGGCTTCCCACCGAGGTCCCACCGAACTTCATGATCAACGTGGTCATCGCTCCTCCCGACCGTTCATGAGCAACAACGCCAGGTGCAAGATGTCCGCGAGCACGCCGGCCGCAGTAACCGCCGGTCCGGCGCCCGGCCCGGAGATGACGAGCGGCGTGTCTCTGTAGAGGCGGGTTTCGACGATGACGGCGTTTCCAGGACCGTCAAGAATACCGATCGAGCTTTCTCTTTTCGTCTCGCGAAGCGCCGCCTTGCCCCCCTCCATGTCGACGTGCGCCACATACCGGAGTGCCTGCCCACGCACTTGCGCTTCCTTCACCCGGTGGTTGAACCGAGTATCGAGAGTGTCGGCCTTGCCCAGGAATTCATCCACGGATAGATGCGCCAGCTCCTCCGGGTAGATCGGTTCGACATCGATGTCAGACATTTCCAACGGCCAGCCGGAGGTGCGGGCAAGGATGAGCGCCTTGCGAGCGACGTCGCGCCCCGACAGATCATCTCGCGGATCGGGTTCGGTGTAGCCAAGTGCGCGCGCCTGCCCGAGCGCCTCGGAGTACGACACCCCCTGTTCCCACTGCGAGCATAGGTAGCCGATACTGCCGCTCAACACGCCCGTGATCGATTCGATGCGATCCCCACAATCGATGAGGCTACGCATGGTAGAAATCACGGGAAGGCCGGCACCGACCGTGGCCTCATAGCGAACGAGTGGATCGGCAAACATCCGCTCTGCCTGCGGCCATGGCCCGGCAAGCGGACGCTTGTTGGCAAGTACAATCCCGCAGCCGCGTGCGCGGGCAAGATGGAGCATGTTCGCGGTGTCACCCGCGGTTGCATCTACGAGGATGCTTCTCGGCCTGAAGACGTGCTCCAGTTCGCGCGCCGCTGTCGCGCCGGCCAGCTGAGCTATCGAGCCGCGTGCGTGCTTTGCCTTCAGTACCTCACTTGCCATCTGTTCGGTCAAGCCACGCTGATCGATCAACGCCCCACGGCTGTCGGCGACCGCAACGACACGCAATCTTTTTCCCGTTAGCGTCAATCGGTCGCTCGCCAGCATGCGTAGCAGCGCACGGCCGACCTGGCCTACACCAAGCAGGATGATGTCTATTTCGTCCGTCCTGCGCGATTCTCTCTTTTCCATTCATACCCCCAAAGGCAAAAAGAAAAGACCACAGGCAAAATGCCTGCAGTCTGCTTCTCCGCCTCGTCTAGACCTCGAGGTCTAGAGCAAGACGGAGATGAACGTCGTAGTAGTCACAAACGAAAGGAGGAGAGCGGGTACTTCAAACGGTCTATTCTCGGTTCCTTTCGCCATAGCGATTACCAGCATACAAATATCATGCCGTTACGTCAATAGCGCACTCCTGATAACCAGTATCCGATCGGCGTTTCCGACGAGCAGGTGTTCTACAGCGCGGAGAGGTAGCGTTCCAATTCGTACTGGTGAACCTGTGAACGGTAGGCATCCCACTCGATCTTCTTGTTCTGAATGAACTTGCGGAAGATGTGATCGCCCAGCGCCTGTTTTACGAGGTCACTTCCTTCCATAACGGCGATCGCCTCGTTCAAGCTCCCGGGGAGGGATTCGATTCCCAGTTCCTCGCGCTCTTCGCTGCTCATCGAGTACACGTCGCCGTCGATCGGTTCCGGGATCGGATAGTCGTTCTCGATCCCGGCGAGTCCGGCCGTGATCAAGACGGCAAACGCCAGGTAGGGATTGCATGCGGAATCGGGAGCGCGAAACTCGATGCGGGTAGCGGTCTCCTTCCCCGGCTTGTACATGGGGACGCGGATCATGTTGCTCCGGTTCCGATGGGCCCAGGTGATGTAGACCGGGGCCTCGTAGCCGGGGACGAGGCGCTTGTAGGAGTTGACCCACTGCGCGCAGACGCCCGTAACTTCTTTCGCGTGCCGCATGATTCCGGCGATATATCCCTTGGCGATCGCAGATAGATACCACGGATCCCCCCGGTCGAAGAATGCGTTGCTCCCGTCTTGATGAAACAGGGATTGATGGAGATGCATCCCAGACCCGTTCTGGTCGGAGAGAGGCTTCGGCATGAATGTCGCATACACGCCATGCTTGCGCGCCACTTCCTTTACGACGAAGCGGCATGTCATAAGGCTATCCGCAATTGTCAGGGCATCGCGAAAGCGGAGATCGATCTCCTGTTGCCCATGCGCCACCTCATGATGCGCCGCCTCAACCCCGATTCCCATCTCTTCCAGAGTAAGAACCGTCTCACGCCTTATCTTAGAGCCGGCGTCCGGTGGTACGAGGTCGAAGTAGCCGGCGTTGTCCAACGGAGTAGTGTCACAACCGGATTGGAAGTAGAAGAACTCGATCTCCGGGCCGACATACAGAGTGAAACCAAGCTTGTTGGCTTCGGAGATTGCTCGTTTGAGCGCCCAGCGTGGATCTCCGGGGTACGGGGTCCCGTCCGGTTCAAGGACGTCACAAATAAGGCGCGCAACATTTCCCCAAGGAAGAACGGCAAAGGATTTTGTATCAGGTTTAATGAGCATGTCGCTCTCATCGATACGCGCAAAGCCGTGGATCGACGAACCGTCGAACCCGATCCCTTCGTGGAGGGCCTCTTCCAGTTGGTTCGCCGGTATTTCCACGCTCTTCGGGTTCCCCAATAGGTCGGTGAACCAGAGCTGTATGAAGCGAATGCCCTGTTCCTTGACGTCCTGCAGCACTTGCCGTCTCCCTTCTTCACCCACGGCAACCTCCTTCACTCGTATCGATCGATAGAGCAAGTATAAGCATCTTGCCACACATGGCACATTGACAAGATACCCGCAGCTACCTAACAGATATCCGATCAGATGTGCAGCCCCGTCAACCCGGCGATGGCTTTATCGGCACAGCAAGCGGTTCAAAGTCGTGTACAATGCCGTCCAAAGCAGACTTGATCCCGGCTCAGACATACGATCCGGTACGCGGAAACTGCCCGCGTTCGCCGTACCGTGACGCAGGGCATGCTTGTATTCGACACTATTGCAGCCCGGTATCGATGCGGGAAGGAGAGCCCCTTCAAAACAACGGAACCGAGGAGGACGACGTGGTCAGATTGTCACCCACGAATGATGATGAATACCGAAGATTCGTCGACTAGTCGATGCGGAACTTCGCCGGCGAGCAGATCATGGCGGGGGCGTGCGATACAAAGAATGCAGACGCGTCTGCCAAGCAGGCGTTTGCTGTCTTGCTGCCGCAAGGCCTGCAATCGCCCGGACAATTCATCTATGTGATCGAACGAATGCCCGACGGAGAGAAACTCGGGTACATGTGGTTCGGGATCCGCGACGAGAGAGGAGAGAAGTTCGCCGCGCTCAGCAACAGATAATCACCGGGATTCTCCTTTCTCTTCCTTTCGCCCGGTTGGTTTATCTGATACAATTCCGCGCGAACATGACACCGAATCGACAGTCGCCGGACAGCGCGGGCTTGCGTGGCAAATTTCTGACAGAAACATTTCCGTCTTTAGCTGCGAACGAGATTGATAAACTCGCCGCAATCTCGCTCGAGATCCATTACGACGAGAACGAGCTGATCGCACAGGAAGGCTCCTACGCGGCAGGGATCTACATCGTCAGCAGCGGCTTGGTCAGCATAGGCAAATACGCAAGCAAAGGCTGGGAGAAGCGTTGTCTGCGTTTCCTTGCCGTGGGAGAGATGTACGGGCTTGAGGCGGTCTTCCTCGGGCGAGAGCCAATAAACGTCCAGTACGCCAAAGCACTTGTAGAGTCGACGGTTGTCTTTTTCGAGCGTTCGAATATTCTGGCGTTCAGCCAAGATCATCCGCGATTGTTCATCGATCTGTGCCGCTGGCTCGCCCGCGAGGTGATCATGCTCGAGTTCAAGCTGAGCCGCGAGGCGGTCGAGTCAATTGATCGCAATCTGGCGCTTCTCCTCTCCGCGCTTGCCAACAAATACGGCAGCCAGGGCGAAGACGGTCTCATCCTCGATCTGCCGATTTCACGCCAGACCATGGCCGAGATGATCGGTGTTTCTGTGGAAACACTCATGCGGGGCCTCAAGCGATTCCGGGAGCGCGACCTAATCGCGACCTCACACAGCGAGATCCGGATCAAGGACATGGAAGGATTGATGACGCGCGCGCGTGTTACACCATTCTATCTCTCGATCATCGAAGAGACTCTGTAATACGGCAGGAAGAACGGACGCAAGTCGCGCCCAATCGCCACTACATCCACCACTAGACACGCTGAATCCTCACATACGTTGAGCGCGCGCAGCCCTCGTGTGACACGACTGGCGGCGACCCCAAGAATCCCTGCGATAGCTCTGCGATCTATCTCAGCCGGCAGCACAACGCTCTCAGCTGCGGGGGCACATGCCTCGGCCAAACGAAGGAGGAGGAAGCGCAACCGCTCGGTCACGGGCGCGAAGCGCAAGCTGGCCGCGTCTCGCGCACGATACAGGCGCCCGACAAGGTATCCCTGGATCTGCCTGTCGAGCGCTTGATCGTTCTCGCAGGCCGTTGCAAGCGCCGACCGCTCGATGAACGACAGGCAAGTCTCGGTAAGCGCGCGCGATGACGAAACGTAAAGCTCCTGCCCCCATGGAAGAAGAGGTTCCAGCCCAAGAAGCTCGCCGGGGCCGAGCACCTCGACCACCGCGCTTTCCTCCTTGTCAACCGGGCATACGGGACTGCTTTCCTGCACTAGTCCCTCCTGAACGAAGTAAACGCCGGCTGCGTAGCTGCCGATCTGCGTGACGAGCTCTCCAGCGGCATATCGCACGTGCAGTGGGCGGTGCGCCGCGAACATGTCCTCTAGTACGGATCTCTCTTCGGTATGATCTCTTGTCGTTCGCATGTGTCTCATTTCAACCGTACGATAGCGGCCCCTGTACGGCAATGGAACAAGACAATGCAGCAATGTGCGACTGGAGGCCCCGGATGCTATGCTACGTCGCCTTCGAGACTGTCATTTGACAGGTCGTCGAGCGCCTGCTCACAGACTAACTTGCGGCGGCGTGTCCACCGTAAGAGCGGCAACCGACACGCCAACCCCGACACCGAGGACGCGTTTTCGCGAGCGATTGCCCGGTCGACGGCTGCAAGACGCAAATCACGTTCCTGTCGCGTTCCATGGCAAGAGGAGCGAAGTCAATCTACGCTCTTCGTGACAGGAGGTGACCGCCAAATGGCGATTCACGATACAGTAAAGACCCCGACACGGGTGAGTGTAGAACAGATCAATCCCTACGAGATGATGCTGGATCAGCTCGATCTCGTACAGCCGTACACCAAGTTTTCCGCAGATGTGTGGGAGGTGCTCCGTCGTCCCGAACGTGCGCTCGAAGTGAGCGTACCGATTGTGCGTGACGACGGTAGGATTCAGGTATTCACCGGTTACCGCGTTCAATACAGCTCAGCTCGCGGGCCGTGCAAGGGCGGGATTCGATTTCACCCTGGGGTAACCCTCGATGAAGTGAAGGCACTTGCAGGATGGATGGCGTGGAAGTGCGCCGTGGTCAACATCCCTTATGGCGGAGGGAAGGGCGGGGTCGCGTGCGATCCCACCGCCCTGACCGGTCGCGAACTGGAGCGATTGACCCGCCGCTACACGGCGATGATCTATCCGCTTATCGGCGTCCGACGCGACATCCCGGCTCCTGATGTAAACACGAACGCTGAGATCATGAACTGGATCGTGGACACGGCCGCGCTGTTGTCCGGCGAGGCGGTCCCCGGCATCGTCACCGGCAAGTCGATCGAGCTCGGCGGTGCCGTCGGTAGGCGCGAGGCGACCGGCCTCGGTGTAACATTCATTACGCTCGACGTCTTGAAGCGGTTGGGAATCAACGTCGAAGGTGCTCGCGTGGCTATCCAAGGGTTTGGGAACGTCGGGGCTGTTGCAGCGCAGTTCCTCGCCTCACACGGGGCAAAAATCATCGCCATCAGTGACGTCTCCTGCGGCATATACTCACCGGCCGGTCTTAGTATCCCGGACGTCGTCGCCTATGTACAAGACTCTCCCGGACATCTCCTTGCCGGCTACGATGCGACCGGGACAGAGCCAATAACGAGCGACGAACTGCTTGCCGTAGATGCGGATGTGCTCATTCCGGCGGCCCTGGAAGGACAGATAACGGCACGCAACTCCAAGGACGTGCGCGCTCGAGTGATTGTGGAGGGAGCGAACGGACCGACGACACCGGAGGCGGACCTTATTCTCGGCGAGAAGGGAGTTGTCGTTGTTCCCGACATCCTTGCCAACGCGGGCGGTGTGGTATGTTCCTACTTCGAATGGGTGCAGAACCTGCAGTGCTTCGCGTGGGAGGCGGCCGAAACGAAGGAACGGCTGGCGCGGATCCTCGAGAAGGCGCTGGGCGAGGTGTGGTCACTTGCCGAAGAGAGGAATGTCTCCCTCCGGCTTGCCGCGTTCATCCTTGGAGTAGAAAGAGTCGCCGCCGCAATCCGCCTACGTGGAATCTTCCCGTAAGAGAGGAACTGATGCTCATCGAAGCCCCAAGCGGCCTTCTCAGCTCTGAACTGGTCATAACGCCGGTTCTTGAGCGGGCGCTCGAACAGTGTGCACGCCGATCGAACGTCGACCGGGAGGCCGTCCTTGACCTTATCTTGTGCGGCGATCTTCAGACACACAGTGCGTTTCGCTACGCGCTGGCCAAGGCGGTCGCTTGGTATCTCGGCGAACTTGGAGCAACCTTTCGCGCAGTATATGTGCACGGCAGCGCTATCACCGACACCGCTGGGCCGGGGTCCGACATTGATGTTATCGTCGTTGTCGATCGCCGCTGCGCCGAGGCCGACCGAGTGATTAGGCTCGTGGACCTCGCCCTCACCAACGGATACCGCCGCTTAACGGGGTTCTGCAGTCTGTCATCGCTCCTCGATGTCCACGTCGTGGATCTGGAAGAAGAGCGGGAAGGTCGCGGATTCGGCGCTGTCCTTCATAGCTCGTGGGCCGCCCCTCTCTGCCTATGGCGGGGCGGCCCCGCGCGATCGGGGGCATTGGAGCCGTATCCGACACACCGGACGCAGGTATCGCTTACTCCGCGTTTATGTAGAACTGCTTCATGTTCGCCGGCTGAAACACGTCGAATTGAACCACACTGAGAACATTTGTCGCTGCCTGACTCCCTGGATTGACGCACCACGTGTCTCCGATCTGCATGCGGTAGTTGCCGTACACCGGTGCCTCGTGACAATGACCGCACAAGGCGACGTACGGGTGCCGACGCTCGATGAAGCGACGGATTTCCGTACTTCCAATATGATTCGGCAGTGGAAGAAGCGCGTAGCCGCCTTGAGGGGAGATCCAGTCCAGGGCGGTATCGTAAGGCGGCGCGTGAAACAAGTGTATCGTAATTGTCGGGTCGTAGTCGACTTGCTCGCTCCGGCCACATCGATCCAGGTAGGAACCGAAGTCTTCCAGGTCATCGGCGATTGTCGTTGACGGAGGAGACTCTACGGAGAGAACTCCGACGTCGTATATGTTCATGCAAGGATCCATGTTGATCGGGGCCAAGCGCACATCGTTCTCGTACTTCACCCAATCCATAAGCAGGCCGCTTCCCGGCGGAACATACGGGTAGCCGGCCACATACAAGAGAGGAACGCTCTTTGCGAAGAACGATCGAATCTGCTTTGACTCGTGCAAGACGATCAAACGGTCATCGACTACGTGGAAGTTCGGCACATCCTCATCGAGTTCGGTCAGAATCGGTTCGTTCACACGACGATCGTCGTTTCCCATGATTGCGTATACGTGCGTGTGCCGATGCCGCGCCAAAAATGCTCCAACAAGGGGCGCAAGCTGTTTCTTGAGGAACTCACGCTGAATTAGAGCGGCATCTTCCTCGTCCTCCCACCCCACATCCCGTGAGGTCGCCATAGTCGGGGCGAGGTCTCCGGTGATGAAGACCGAAGAAATCTTCCATGTTTCCGCAATGCGAAACAGGAGCTCGTAGAGCCGCAGGTTGCCGTGAAGGTCTGTGACAGCGATCGATTGCATTTCAGTCAAGAGAGAGTAGCTTACCCGAGGAGGATGTCAAGGGGCATGCGACATGCAAGGCGCATTTGCTCGGAGACTGGAGATGGCCGCTTGCGCCATCGGCTTCTCCTATCCCATTCGGCCCGTCGTTCTGCTAGAATCACTCCTGATCGAGCTATGGACAACAACAGACAGAATGTAATATCCATCACGTTCCTTTTCCTTGCCGCGGTGATCTGGGGTTTTGCCTTTGTCGCCCAGCGAGTGGGCATGGACTATGTGGGGCCGTTCTTCTTCAATGGCGTCCGCTTCTTGCTCGGAGCCCTGGTACTTGTGCCAATCCTCCTCGTCAATCGAAGGAAGAGATCCAATCCGCCCCGGAAGCCGGCCACAAGGCCGGAAGTGATTATCGGCTGCGGTCTTCTTGGATTGATCTTGTTTGCCTCGATCTCACTGCAACAGATCGCCCTCATCCATACAACGGCCGGCAAAGCCGGCTTGATCACCGGTCTCTACGTGGTGTTCGTGCCGATCCTCGGACTTACTCGCGGGCAACGCGTGCCTCGAACCGTGTGGATCGGATGCTTGGCGGCGGCGGGCGGCCTCTACTTAATGAGCGTCACGCGTGGAATCGCTCTCGCTCCCGGCGACGGGCTCTGCCT
>Ga0307445_10001283_pt1 | contig 14169 bp, 12 predicted proteins | sample SalMarSW160330MG_FD_202147 | JGI IMG/M metagenome (GOLD analysis project Ga0307445, IMG submission 202147) | Salt marsh sediment microbial communities from the Plum Island Ecosystem LTER, Massachusetts, United States - SW1603-30 | ecosystem: Environmental > Aquatic > Marine > Intertidal zone >...
CATTCAGGATCATCTGGATAACGATCGGCATCGCAAATTCCCTGGGGGTCCTTTCAGCCATTTTTCTCCAAATCCCGATCGGCAGTACCCAGCTTATACCTTACACCGGATTATCTCTTATTGTCCTGGGGATTATTTTCCGGTTCATTTCCATCCTGTCACTCGGAAGGCTTTTTACTGTTAAAGTAACGATCCGGGAGGATCATAAGATCAAAAGCGACGGAATATACAGGCTGATCCGGCATCCTTCCTATACGGGTTCCCTTCTGTCTTTTCTCGGTTTAGGGTTATCCTATAACAACTGGATCAGCCTTGCTGTCATCCTCGTACCGGTTGCCCTTGCGATGCTCCACCGGATAAAAATCGAGGAAAAGCTGCTGGTGGAACAATTCGGTTCAGAATACCTGGATTATATGAGCCGAACCTATCGTTTAATCCCTTACCTTTATTAGTATCAAACGCCTTTGACAGTTTGAGTGTAAGCTATCAACAGTTCGAATGTACGCCACCGGCCCGGTGCAGGCCTTCTTTTGCCTATGACCATTTACCTAGCCAATAACCGGATAAAATAAAACCAGCCGTTCTTAAGTATTTCCCCCTGATCGCGGTACTTTTTGCCCATCCGGTCAGGACCGGAGCACAGGGTCTGGAATCACCGGTAATCTTTTCGCTGGATCCGTACCGGACTTTTACCATGGTGAATGGCCTGACCGATGTGTTCACAATGCCTTATAAGATCATTCCGGAGGTAGTGGTCGTTGGCATCGGATACGGGGGTGAGTAACCTGATCCCGTTTACAGAATCGCACTATCGTGTCGATGGAAATATGAGAATGCTGTGCGGGCATTCGTATGGCGGATTCGGCCTCTTCAGCAAATATTTTATCAGCAGTCCCAGTATTAACTACAAGCAAGGCATAACCTACCAGTATGAATCGGATTATGCCGGTGTAAATTCCGATCTCAGGGCCGACATTTTCATGAGCTGCGGAGAGGCGGAACAAGGCCTCCAGGAAGAAATCGGGAAAATGTCTGAACGGCTGCTGTCGAGGAATTACCAGAATTTTCACCTTAAAACAGCAGTTTTTGAAGGCGAGAACCACGTGACACGCGTCCCTGGTGCACTCAGCAGGGGCCTGGTGGAATTGTTCAGGAAGAATTAATCAACTTCGACCGTCTGGTTTCCGTCCGGGAACAGGGAGCCCTGCACCCGCATTGATCAGGCATCCGGACGCAGGGGCACAGCGTGTTTATGAAATAGTATTAAAGTCTTTTACCCGGATACCCTGTCAAGGCTGAAAGTAAAGGTGCTGCCCCTGCCTTTTTCACCGGAGATCCGAAGCTGTCCCTTATGAATTTTTATGAATTCCCTGCAAAGCGTCAGTCCCAGTCCACTTCCATACTCCCCTTCGGTCCCCTGCCCGGGTGTAACGATTCCGCCTGACAGGAGTTCATCTATTTTTTCCTTCTTAATCCCCACACCCGTGTCGCTTACTGAAATATTGACCCTGCCCTTCACAACCTCCACGCTGAAACGAATGCTGCCCTGCTGGGGTGTGAATTTAACGGCATTGCTGAGCAGATTCCTGAAGATTGTCCTTATCATGTCCAGATCTGCAATAACCTTCAAATCTTCCGAACATTCCACACTCACGCCGATACGTTTAGCCTGAAGGTTTCCCCTGTTTAATTCAACAACCTCGTCAATGATGCCTTTGACCCGGATCTCCTGCGGCTGGTAACTGATCCGGTTGGTCTGTGACCGTGCCCAAAGGAGCAGGTTCTGAAGCAAGGTGTATGCTGCTTCGGATGAATCCTGGATTAACTTTAGATAGTTGAGTTTTTTTTCGTCGTCCGTCGTGTCAAATTGGCTGATCAGCAGTTCGGTAAAGCCCATCATGGTATTGAAGGGACTTGTCAGGTCATGGGCAATGATAGAAAACAGTTTATCTTTTGTTGCATTGAGCTTCTGCAGCTCGGCATTGGCTTCGGCCAGGCTTTCCGACTGGCTTTTTAATTCTTCCGATTGTTGCTGGAGTTGATTCTGGCGGTCCAGCAACAGTTTATTGGCCTCATTCAGGTTGTTGGCCTGCAGGCTGAGAAGATTGTTCTTCTCGGACAGCTCACGGGTCTTTTCCTCTACGGATCTTTCCAGGTGAATTTTCTGTTTTTTCAGGTTCGAGGTTCTGAGAGCCGTATAACCGATAACAGATCCGATAACGAAAAGTATCAAGAGAAGCCTGAACACGAGGGTGGAATACCAGGGGGGCAAGACTTTGATTTCCAGTTCAGTCCCCTTCGTATTCCATACCCCGTCATTGTTGGAGGCAATAACCTTAAAAACATACCTGCCCGGATCGAGGTTGGTGTAGGTCGCCTCCTTCGACGTTCCCACATAATTCCACTCTTCCTCCAGACCGTCCAGCCTGTAGGCATACTGGTTTGTATGTGGATTGATAAAGTTGAGCGCCTTATAATTGACGGTAATGACTTTATCGTTATAGTGTATGGTAATTTTATCTGTCCGGCTGATGTGTTTTTGCAGTTTGCCACCGGAATTGGCAACCGTGAGCGCCTTATTGAGGATTTTAAATTTATCTATCAGCACGACCGGGGGCATCTCATTAAAAACCAGTTTCCCCGGATCGAACACATCGATGCCTTTGATCCCGCCAAAATACAGGGTATTCTGCCCATTTTTAAATGCCGAGCGTGCATTGTATTCGTCCGATTTCAATCCATCGATCGAACTGAAGGTTTTCACTTCATGGTCCACCGGATCAAACCTCAGCAGCCCGGACAGGTTACTGATCCACAAGTTATTATCCTGATCGCTTAAAATTCCCGCGATGTAATTGTTTTCACCGGAATTGACGTACCGTGTAAAATTTTTACTGCCGGGATTGAAACGGTTCAGTCCCGAGGAAGTCCCCACCCAGAGAGTGTTATTCCCGTCCTCGTAAATGGTGGTAATTTCATTGTTTGTTAAACTCGTGGTATCATCAGATGCGGAATAATAGGAATGGAATGTGTTTTCCCCCTTTTCAAGCTGATTCAAGCCCCATGCTGTCGCCACCCAGAGTTCATCGAGGTGGTTGATCAACACCTGGAATGACCAATTATTCGATAAACTGTTCCGTTCGCTGTTATAATGGATGAACCGGTTATGCTTCCTGTCAAATTTATCGACTCCCTTCCCGTGAACGGCCAGCCACAGATTGCCCTGGCTGTCCTCTGCAATCGACCGGATGTCGTTCCCGGCGATGGAATTCGGGTTCTCCGGGTCATTCACATAGCTGATGAATCTCCGGCCCGGCTTATCGAAATACTGCAACCCCCCCGAATAACTGCCGATCCACATCGTTCCCCGGCTGTCCCTGAAAATACACAAAATTGAGCTCCGCCCGAGGCTGTGAACATCCTGTTCGTTGTGCCGGTAGTAAATGGTTTTTCCGTTTTGCCAGCCATAAACATCGATTCCGCCCTCGGCGTTCCCGAGCCAGAGATTCCCTTCAGCATCTTCCTGGATGGACACTATATTGGAACCCGAAGTATTCAGGAAATCCCGGGCCCAGTAATCCATGACATTGAAGCCTTTCATCCGCATGCTGATGCCCAGGCCTCCGGGTGTATGGTAAAGCCAGAAGTTCCCCTGCTTATCCTGAAAAATTCCACTGAGCGCACTTTTAATTGAAAGTGGATCATTCGGCCGCGGATAATATCCAACGAATGTACCCGACTGCCTGTTGAGGATCTTCAGGCCCGTATAATCGATGGTCCATACATGGTTTTCATTATCGATGTAGGCATTCACCGCCATGGACTCGTCATCGTTCGCAGGGGGATACCGGGTCAATTGTCCCGTGCTGATCTCAAGCATGTTTATGCCCCCTCCGAGTGTGGCGATCCACAGCCTGCCATTCTCCATTGCAAGCCGGCTGATGGTACTGTTGCTAAGGGCATTGTTTCCAGTCCCGGCAGTCATTTCCAGTTCCTGTTCCCCCGTATCCAGGTTATAACGTAACAGTCCCCCGTTATCGGAACATCCGATCCAGATTTGATCAGACGGATCAACCAGAAAATCATTGACCTGTCCCCCTTCAATCGACAGGACCGGTGAGAATCTCCCTTCCGTTTCATCATACCTGAAAATATAATTGTTGCTGCTGATAATGATGTTGCCGTGCGAATCCTCACCGGTCTTTTCAACACGCCTGCCGACCAATTCCTCATACCTGATGAAATCGGTGATGTTTATAAAATTGTCGAGTGTTTCGTCGTAACGGCAGAGTCCAAGTGTTGTTGCCACCCAGAGCCTTCCCCTGGTATCGGTATACAGGTAAGTTATATAGTCGCCGGTTATGGAGGTACTGTCTTCCTGCCTGTTGAAATAGCCCGTAAAACCATACCCGTCGTATTTGTATAATCCGGTCCTCGTCCCGATCCAGATGAACCCTGTCGAGTCCTGCGTGACGTGGTTGACATACGAGCTGAAAATGCCGTCTTCCCTTGAAAAATATTTTATACGCAGGTCAGGGACCTGGCCGTACCCGGTCAGAAAACACATGCTCAAAAAAATGGCGGTCAGGTTCAGCCGCTGTAATGATGTTGTCTTGAGATTCATGCCTTAATCAGGAATCATCAGTACATTTACACCTTTCTAGGATCAGAATGGATCCAGGTTCCTGGTCCGGACCATCAACTGGTTTAAATTTACACAAAATGTTTCAAAACGTCTTTTAAATACCCGGGCATAATGATAATGAAGCCTGCTTTTGCAGCCGCAGGTAAGGAAGGGGCAGGGAACGCATTGGCAGGCAATGATGGTGCCGGGGAACCCTCCGGGTCTTCATTAAAAGGTACAACGGAAGCTGAGCTGAAGTCCCCCCGGAGCCGGATTCAGTGAGATCTTCTCCAGGAATTCATTTCGAAGCCGGCTATTTTTAAACCCCTGCCGGGCCACCCAGATTACATCGACAAGCATGGCCGTAAGGCCTATTCCCAGGAATATTTCCGCATCGTACCTGAACAGCCAGTATTCTGTCCGGCCCACCTCCTTGACCCACACATCCTTGTACATCAGGACCCATGCATAATGGCCGTCTCCCACAGGATATGCGTGCCAGTACCAGCCCGGCTCCCCCATAACGGGTGGGATATGTTCCCGTTTCAAATCCGCCGCAAGCGCCAGTGCCAGGAAGCCGTAGGAAAAGGCCGTTTTGTAGTAAGGTTTTATCTTCATGGTCCGGTAGTCGGCGACAAAATAATCCCCGAGTCCCGGTACAATGACGGACAAAGCCGCATATCCCGGTCCCCCTTTAATGCCATAACTTTCATGCCCGTCCAGGATCAGATGGGGTTCAAAATCCCCGTACACGACATCAAATTCCCTGTAAATTTCCCAGATTATCTTTTTGTACCGGCCCGGTGCGATCCCATCGCCAATGTCTCCGTTTAAGGAGTCGGGGAATACCAGGTTTCCGATGTTATCGACCACGTAGAAATCAATGTCATGGGTATGTCCCAATCCTGAACCCGTTATGTCGTAAGTGATTTCCACATGGTTCCCAACGAAGTCCATTCTGATGTTCTCTATCCTGGGTGCGTATTTCTGGCTTTCGGCGCTCATTGCCAAGAAAAGCAGGAGCACCCATACGGATACCTTTTCAATCAACTTCCAATCCATTGTAATAGGCGACCAGTTTGACCAGATCATCCGGTTTCCTGGCTGAAAGCTTCCGGGACTTCATATACTTTCTGACCTCAGCCTGATGGTCCTGCAGAAGACCCAGGAAGTCCTTGTTATTATTGACCTTGCGGGCAAGAGCATCACTGTACCGGACGTACAGATTCTTTTTCTCCTTAAAGTAAAACTCCTTCGATCCTCCACCACCACCGTAATTTTTAACATATTCATCGTATTCCATGACCTTGGTCCTTCTCAGCAGGGCTGTAAGCCTGCCCTCCCCCAGGATCTCAAAATATCCTGCAGCAGCAGTTTCTGCCGAAGTCTGGTAAACGTCGTAAATGAATTTCACCGATCCGAACTCAAGCGACACCAGGGAAAGCGGCCGGATGATGGAAGCGGTATCTCCTTTCAGAATGAATTGCATCTCATCATTATACGCGTCGTACCTGTACTTCAATCCCTCAATTGTAACGTCATCCACGGTTTTCATGACGCCGAAAAAAAATTCATCCTGCAGGTAGGGCGAACCGTTTACTTTCCGGTCCGGCAAAGTATAATACATGGTCGCGATCCCATCAATATAGGTATTCGCTTCCGGCGGCAGGGTTCCCGAGGAACTGACGCTCATGTATTGTCCCCCCTGGCTGGTCAGCACCTGCCCCTTCAGGACTGCCAGATTCACGGCAAGAATTGTTAAAAAAATGATTCTCTTCAATTTTAAATCAAACATTGGAAATAACTTTAAAAGGTTTATTATTATTTTGGTCCATTTTAAATTTATGAAGATTTATCCGAAAATCATCATGTTTTGTCTTCCCTTTCCACTGGTTTAATTCGAGCACACGGCCATATGCCGTAAGCAGACCGGGTTCAGTCCCAGGATGGTTTTAAGTTGAGGAGTTTTATTTATATGAAATCTCCTGATCCCAAACATTAAATTAAAATTTCACGCGTTTAAGCTGTAATGTTCTATTAAATAATGCAGAAGTTCACCTCAGGCATCCTGCTCCTCCTGAACTGTTTAGTGCTTTCCGGCCAGGCGGATTTCTACAGCCGGCTGGCCGATTCCGCCCTGGTGCTCACCCGGCAGAAAGTAGTCTACGATCCGGCCTATTTCAGCATCGATTATCCAAATGGTGACGTTCCGGCTGACAGGGGAGTTTGCAGCGATGTCATCATCCGTGCCTACAGGAAGGTGGGAATTGATCTTCAGTCCCTCGTCCATGAAGACATGAGGTATTATTTCGACCGGTATCCGGACCGCTGGGGACTGTCCGCTCCGGACAGGAACATCGACCACCGGAGGGTTCCTAACCTGATGGTATACTTTAGCCGGTTCGGGGAAGTGAAATCCATCCCGGGAAAACCGGAGGACTACCTCCCCGGTGACATAATCTGCTGGGACCTTGGAGGGGGCATAACCCATATTGGAATTGTCTCGAATCTTTTTTCAGGCGACGGGAAAAGACCTCTGATCGTGCATAACATCGGGGCAGGCCAGGAACTTTCAGACTGCCTTTTCGATTTCGAGATCATCGGTCATTACCGGTACGGCCAGCAGCCCTGAATACATCTAAGTGCCCGGCGGCTTTTATTCAACTCTTCAGCCCGGTCATCGGGATCCGGGGCATTCCGCTTATTCGAATATCCGGCAGAAAGCATTAATTTTATAGGTAAACAAGCAGCCATGAAAACACTCATCCTTTTCTTCTGCTTAGCGGGACTGTCCATCTTACTGGCAGCCCAGAACCCCGGGACGATTGTGCTTGACCCTCCGGACAAGGACGGTGGAATGTCCACGATGAAAGCATTTGCACTGCGGTCATCCGCAAGGGAATTCGACACCACCGAACTGAAACTCAAAGACCTTTCGGATCTCCTGTGGGCCGCAGACGGGATTAACCGGCCCGAATCCGGGAAGCGTACCGCGCCATCGGCAATGAATGCCCAGGACATTGACATCTATGTTTTTATGAAAACCGGGGTTTACCTATACGATGCCGGGAAGCATACCCTTGAATTCGCCGCTGAGGGTGACCACCGGAAAGCGGTCGCAGGGAGACAGGAGAACATGGCAAAAGCCCCGGTCATGCTGGTACTGGTATCGGACATCTCCAGGTTCAGGTCCGGCGGGGATTCCCTGAAAATAACCTGGGCTTATGCAGACGCCGGGATCGTGTCTCAGAATATCGCCCTTTACTGTGCATCGGCAGGCCTGGCTACCAGGCCCCGCGGCACGATGGACCAGGAGAAACTGAGGGCGATCCTGCAGCTTAAGGATTCACAGTACCCGGTGTTGAATAACCCCGTCTCATACAAATTACCGGATCAATGACAAAATTCCGCTGCCAGGAGACCGGTCCGCCGTACCGTTATCCCGGAATGAATTTGCCGCACTTGAAGATACTGAATTATAAATGGCATGTGATTCCCGAAGTTACCGATAATGGAAACCCTGAACTTTAAAGTTGTAAAAGAATAATTTTAACCGTTGAAAAATGATCCGACACTCTTTTTCCCATCCAGAAGGCCATTTTAAGTTAATCCTGATTGCAGTCATTGCATTCCTGCTCTGCGCAAGCGGTTCTATTGCGCAGGTGAAAATCATATTTGATACCGATATCGGCGGAGATGCAGATGATCTTGGTGCCCTGGTCATGCTGAATAATTTTATGAGCCACGGAGAATGTGAACTGCTGGGCGTCATGTGCTGGTCCACCGAGCAATATGCCGTTCCGGCTATCGATGCGGTGAACCGGTTTTACGGGCACCCGGATATTCCGATCGGTACCAGGAAAGGAGATCTCTACTATGAGGAGTGGAACTATACCAGGCCCATTGCCGATCATTTTTATCATGAACTGGGACCCGCAGACGTCCCCGATGCCACCCTGCTTTACCGGAGGATCCTGGCCCATAGCGATGACCACAGCATCACCCTGGTCACCGTCGGTCCCCTTGCAAACATCCGGAACCTGATCGAATCGTCGCCGGACTCCATTTCCCCCCTGAACGGAAAGGAGCTTATTGAGGCAAAAATCCGGGAAGTGGTGATGATGGGGGGGCAGTTCCCCTCGGGTGAAAACGAATGGAATTTCAACGGCGGGATGCCCGGGGTGACCCGCTTCGTATTAGAGAACATTACGGTCCCCCTCACTTTTTCCGGATACGAAATCGGCGATGTCATCAAGACTGGGAAAGTGTTTAACGGCATTGACCAGGAGACACCCCTTTATGTCGGGTTTTTGCATTTCAGCCGGAATGCTCCCTGGATAAAGAAATTTTACAGGGATAAGATCCTCGATAACTCCTCCTACGACCAGACCGCTGTCTTGTACGCCGTAAAAAAGGGGGAGGGTGTTTACTGGGACAAAGTCACCGGAGGCTATTGCAAGCCGGACGACCATGGGGGAAATACCTGGGTTGAGGGACCCGTCACAAACCAATCCTACCTCAAATTGAAAATGCAGCCGGAGGAAATGGCGGAACTGATTGAATCCATCATGCTGAATAACTTTAGCGACCAGTCCGGAAACTTCCCGGCAGGCGGTCAAGGCAATACTGCCGGAAATCCGGCTGCAAAGCCGTTGTACCGCGATCCGGTGTACGACGGGGCCGCCGATCCGTCCATCGTATGGAACCGGATTGAAAAAAAATGGTTCATGTTCTATACCAACCGCCGAGCTTCGGCAGCGGGTCTCGACGGTGTAAGCTGGGTCCATGATACCCGGATCGGGATCGCCGAATCCTCAGACAGCGGACGCAACTGGCAGTACCGGGACACCTGCGATATCCGTTACCGGGAGGGGGATTACACCCACTGGGCACCGGAGGTGCTCGAACACAACGGCCTGTACCATATGTTCCTGACCTATGTCCCCGGTATTTTCACCGACTGGAAACATCCGCGCCGGATCGTACACCTCACCAGCACGGACCTGCTCCGCTGGAATTTTGAATCCAGGCTGGACCTTTCTTCCGAACGCTGTATCGATGCCTGCATTTTCCGAATGCCGGACGGGACCTGGCGCCTTTACTACAACAATGAGCTGGACGGGAAATCGATGTATTATGCAGACAGCCCCGATCTTTATTCATGGAAGGACAGCGGTAAGAAAGTGGTCGGCGACCGGGCCGGAGAGGGACCGAAGGTTTTTTCCTGGAAAAATACCAACTGGATGGTTGTCGATAACTGGAATGGCCTCGGAGTTTATTCTTCAGATGATATGATCAACTGGAAACGCCAGGATACCAATATTTTAAGCGAACCAGGGAAAGGCGCTGACGATGGGGTGATCGGGCAACATCCCGACGTTGTGGTAAATGGAGGAAGGGCTTACGTGTTCTACTTTACCCACCCGGGCAGGACGCCCGAAAACAGGGGAAAGGATGATAGCCAGACCCGGCGAAGCAGCATACAGTTGGCCGAACTGGAGTATTCGGACGGCAGGATCCTCTGTGACCGGGATAAACCTGTTTTCATACGCCTCATACCGCCCGGAGATGAATAAGATCAGCATACACTACCATGATACACCCTTCGGTGAGTTGATCCTCGGCTCATTCGGGGAACATCTCTGCCTGTGCGACTGGCGGTACCGGAAAATGAGGACTTCCATTGACAGAAGGATCCTGGATGGACTGGATGCGGGATTTCAGGAAGATCAAACCGGTACCATCCGGCGCGCCATCCATCAGCTCAACGAATACTTTTCCGGGAAGCGGACCGTATTCGACCTGCCCCTGCTTCAGGTTGGGACCTCATTTCAGAAAAGGGTCTGGGAGGAACTTTTAAGGATCCCGTTCGGACAGACGGAAACCTATCTCCGGCTTGCCGGAAAGACCGGTAATGAGAAATCAATCCGGGCGGTTGCAGCCGCCAACGGGGCCAATGCCCTCTCTATCTTTATCCCCTGCCATCGCGTTGTCGGCAGCAGCGGGGCACTTACCGGATATGCCGGAGGTGTGGCCGTTAAAAGAAAACTACTGCAACTGGAAACCGCCGGGGACCATGCCGGGCAAATGCAATTGTTCAGCTGAACATAAAGTGATACTTTAACTGAGATTATGAAACGAATACTTTTACTCCCGGCCCTGTTCATGGCTCTAAGCAGGCCCTGCCTCACACAGTCTGCAGATCACGATCGTACCGGGACTGAAAAATACCTCAGTGAAATCGGTGAAAGGTTTAACATCGAATCGGGGATCCTCAGGGAAACGAAGGAGATATACGTGGGACTCCCGGCCGGTTATAATGATTCGACGGAATATCCGCTCGTAATTATCCTCGAAGCTGAGATCCTCTTTGAGACTCTTGCCCCCCTGACAAGATTGATGGCCGAGGTGAATGAAATACCTCACTGCATCCTTGTCGGGATCCCCTTTTATAACAAGCACCTTGATTATGCTCCGAAAATAACCGGCGTACCGGAGAGCGGCAATGCCGATAAAATGCTTGATTTCTATCGCGAAGAATTATTCCCCTGCCTGGAGGCAAGGTATCATTGCACGGAACAAAGGATCATCTGGGCCCACTCAGGCCTGGGTGGAATTTTTTGTACTTATCTTCTGCTGGGACCCGATGATCAATTTTCAGGCATCCTGTCATCAAGTCCCAACCTCCGTTGGATGCAGGAGTATGTGAAGGACGATACGGCATTCGTGAAACTCGCACGCAAGGGAAGGATTTTTTATTACCTTACTTTCGGAAGCGCCGAAGAAGAAGCCTATATGGGAAGCATGTACAAAGGGGTCGAGGAATTCAGGGAAAGGCTTGAAAAGGAGGCACCCGGCAACCTGGTCTGGAAATTCCAGCTGTATGAAAACAATAATCATTTTACCAATGCCCTTGAAACCTTCATCGACGGGTTAAGACTCTACTTTAAACTAATGGAACCGGTTAAGGACCCTAAATAACCGGAGTACTCAGTTAAAAAACTGGAGCTGAAATTCGGGCTAACATTGCAGAGCATGAAAATCAAAACACTATCAGCTGCTTGTATCCTGGCCGTATTCGTACAGACATCTTTCTGTGGAACAGGCACTTATAACATAACAATTAATCTTACAGTTGAAGAGGATGTCCGGGCATCTTTCAGTCCCGACGGCAGGCTTCTGGTGTTTTTCAGCCAGAGTCCCTACGGGGAACCGAGGACCCGAATCTGGCCGGTTCCCGGCACCACCATCTTCGCCAGGAATGTTTCCGGTTTCGGGGCTGGTGAGACACTGGTAATAAGGGATCCGGAGGGATGGGCAGGTACGGGGAACTGGACCTTCACCGATGTGCCGGAAGGGGAATATTACCTGCAGATCCTGTGGGACCAGGATACAGAGGAATCCGGCGTCAATGCACCGGGAAACCTCTGCACCAGGAAGGAAAAAATTGTAATGAATGAATCCCTGGAGGTCGATCTCTCGCTTGAGCAGATCATACCCGCCAGTAAAGTGCGGGAAAATGAACTGGTCAGAACGGTGGATCTCGAAAGTGACACCCTTTCTGCCTGGTGGGGAAAACCCGTGCATATTAAAGCTTCCATACTGTTTCCCGCAAAATACCAGGAAAACTCAGGAAGGTCCTGGCCGATCCGGTACAACATTGCCGGTTACGGAGGCAGGTACACCCGAGTGAACCAGCTGTCGGCGGACAGGGATTTCATGTCCTGGTGGCTCTCGGACGATGCACCCGGGATCATCAATGTTTTCCTTGACGGGGAGGGACCCTACGGGGACTGCTACCAGATGGATTCCGATAACAGCGGTCCCTGGGGCTATGCACTGATCCATGAGCTCATCCCCTTCATTGAAAATACCTACAGGGGCACAAACGATCCTAAAACACGTTTCACGGACGGATGTTCCACGGGAGGCTGGGTATCGCTTGCCCTGCAACTTTTTTACCCGGAAACCTTTAACGGTGCTTTTTCATACAGCCCTGACCCGGTGGATTTTGAGAATTACCAGCTGATAAATATCTACCGGGATGAAAACGCATACATCAACGAGTTTGGTTATTTACGCCCGGTCATGAGAACCGTGGATGGAGAGCCGGTCATTTCCCTCATGGATTTCATCCGGGTCGAAAACGTCCTGGGATCATCCGGCACCTACCTGAATTCAGGAGGCCAGATCTGTTCCCACACAGCACTCTACAGTCCAAAGGGTAAGAACGGATTACCTGAACCTTTAATTGATCCCGAAACGGGAGACATAAACGGGGAGGTCGCCGAATACTGGAAAAAGTACGACCTTAAGTTTTATGCACGGGAGCACTGGGAAGAACTGGGTCCCAAAATCCAGGGCAAGATATACATCTGGATGGGGGACATGGACAATTTTTACCTGAACACGGCAACCAGGGGATTTGATAAATTCCTGAAAACCACAGAAAATCCGAAGTCGGATGCAGTGGTGATCTTCTCGCCGATGGAGGGACATTGCTCGCAGTACTCGCACAGGGCCGTCCTGGAAAAGATCCGCCAAAGGATCGAGAGTATTTCAATTGAACCAACCGGTGAAAAAAACCAGGGATCCGATAAAGGTTTTTAATCCCCCGAATATGATCACATGTTCATTAAACCACATCTTCAGATGAAGAACATGAACAGATGAACACCACGAATCCGTTAACAGAAAATCCACAAGTGATCTCCTACCTGACCCTTAGAAGGGCGCTGGGCATCCTTGGCATTTCATTCCCGGTCGTCCTGGCCGTTGGATCCCTGCTTTTCTGCAATTGTACGGAAATACAGAGCTCCATCAGCAGTTATTATCATACGGATATGCGCGACATATTCGTAGGAACCCTCTGTACCCTTGCCCTTTTCCTTTTTGCCTACAAAGGGTACGACCGGAGGGATGCTATAGCGGGCAACCTGGGCTGCCTTTTTGCACTCGGGGTGGCATTTTTCCCGACCTCGGTGTCCGAATCGTCAACTCCCTGCATTCCCGAAGCCTTCTCTAACAACATGGTAAGCAGCATCCACTTTATTTCTGCCGGATTGCTTTTCATAGTGCTATCCTATTTTTCCATTGTACTGTTCACAAAGGGTTCGAAAAATCCTACCGGAAGAAAGCTTAAAAGAAACAGGCTCTATTGGATTTGCGGCTATACCATGCTCGGATGCATTGTCCTGATCGCCGTGTATTTCATGCTGCTTGAAAAACGATACCCGGTCCTCCAGGATCTCGATCCCGTCTTCTGGCTTGAGTCCATCGCCCTGTGGGCATTCGGTTTATCCTGGCTTACCAAGGGAAAGGCATTACTCAATGACCTTAATCCCTCGGCATAAAAGCAACTTCCACAGGTCATCCTGCATCTTAAAAGAAACTCACGGTGATGAAAACCATACTGTCCTATTTCCTGGCTTTATTCCTGTGTCTTGGTTGTAACAGGGTCAATGAACATACCCAGGCCGGTGATGTTGTCGAATTTTATTTGCTTCAATCCTATTCAACTTCCGAAAACAGCGCAGAGATCATTG
>Ga0307445_10001284_pt1 | contig 14168 bp, 6 predicted proteins | sample SalMarSW160330MG_FD_202147 | JGI IMG/M metagenome (GOLD analysis project Ga0307445, IMG submission 202147) | Salt marsh sediment microbial communities from the Plum Island Ecosystem LTER, Massachusetts, United States - SW1603-30 | ecosystem: Environmental > Aquatic > Marine > Intertidal zone >...
ACCACGGGATATCCCCTTCCTCCTGGAAGTTATTTCCTCTCTTTGGCCGTGACATCACGAGATTTCCAGAAGATCGGAACGCAGTATGCTGATATCACCCTCCCCGACCCTCTTTCTTTCACAGATACGATCGAAACCACACCGGTCATTTTCGCAAAGGATATAAAACAGGTCGCCACTCCAGAGACCACAGCAGAAATCCATGAGGACTTTTTCAGCTACTCAATCCTCCAGATCTTTCCCAACCTCGACCTTATTTTTGCCCCCCAGGATAACCTGGACATATTTTTCTTCATTTTCGGTTCTCAGGTCAATCCTCAAGGCCAATGCGATATCGAAGTTCATTATGAGGTATACCAAGGCGAGGAAGTCGTCATCAATTATGCCGTTCAAAAATATGAATCCCCCCTTGTGAGCCAACCACTGCCGATGAAAAAGACAGTCGTGGTCCGAACAACCAAGGGGACAGAAACAAGCGAGGCTAGAGAACAGAGAAACTTGGAAGCAGGAAGTTATACGTTAACCATCACGATCAAGGACAACATTTCGACAAAGACGGTAAAAAAGACTGTCGATTTCGAAGTCAAAGGCTGACCCGGGTAGAGTTTATTTCACATCGGCAAAAATTATCGGGATCTGTTTTTCTTTCAGCATATCGTTAAAAGCTTTCACATCCTTTTTTATCAACTGTTGTAAACGATCCTGATTTTCCGCCAACTGCTCCTTGAACATCTCATGCACTTGGATCTGCTGGGAAGTAGGCGCGAAATCGGATTTGCTTATATCGTTCGCCAGAAATTGAAGTTTCACATAAAACTTATCCGGCCAACGCAATCCATCTCCAGACCCGGAAAACTCCATTGAAAACAAAAAGCTTTCCACGGCGATGAACTTTTGATCGAGCTCATCCCCGGCTTTGATAACCGGCTCGAATCCCTCATTCTCCTTCAGCATATTTTTTAAGTCGCCCAGTTGTTTTCGAACCCATTCTATCTGATTGATCATGTCCGCTACACTATCGATATTCCGAGAAATTTCTAAAAGGATCTTTGTCTGTTCGAGGATATCCGCTTCTGTTCCGGAAGAATGGGGGTCTTTAATCACGGTGAGATTTTTTGAATATTCTTTGTCCCCCACCGCCAATTTCACCGTATAGATTCCAGGGGGAGCCAAAGGTCCGCTCCCACGACTCCCTCTCGGAAAAGGCCGCCATCCTTTATCTCCAAGCTCGACATGATCCTGCCCAATGGGTTTTGTCCGCAATTTGATCATCTTGCTCCTGTCGTATCTCAAGTCCCACCATACACGATTGACACCGGCCTGTTTGGGCACCTTGAAGGCTCTCTGACTTTGTCTGTCGTCATCGCTCGTTTCCATGTCCTCGGGTTTTTCAGTTTTGAGGGTTCGGACGACTTCCCCTTTCTCATCCAGGATCGTAAGCATGACATCCTCTTTCGGCGCGTCCTTCAGATAATAGCTGATGCTGGCACCGTAAGTGGGATTTTGTCCCGTACAAGGATCATTGGGTGACCCAGAGGGACCTGCCACATTGCGGAAACGATAAGCCGGGCGTGGAGAAAACAAATTAACCTCCGATCCCTCGATTTCGGGCGTCCACTGCTGAAGGGGGGTGATGTCATCCATGATCCAGAAACCCCGGCCGTATGTGGCCACCACAAGATCGCTGAAATGCTCCTGGATCGTCAACCAGTGAACCGGGGCATGTGGAAGGTTCGTTTGCAAAGGAATCCAATTTTCCCCATCATCGAACGAGACATAAAGGGCATTTTCTGTCCCGAGATAAAGCAGACCTTTTCGAGCCGGATCCTCCCGCACACAATGGGCAAAACTGAGCCCGCCTTTGGGGATACCTGAACTGATGCGTTTCCATTTTTTTCCGAAATCGGATGTTTTATAAACGTAAGGGTCAAAATCGTTCACCTGATGGAAATCCACCGTTATGTAGCACGTTCCAGCCTCAAAACGGGATGGTTCGATATTGCTGATCGTCCCCCATTCCGGGAGATCAGGGATGTTTTTTGTGACATCGGTCCAATTCTCCCCTCCATCCCTGGTCACATGCAAAAGCCCGTCATTCGTCCCAGCCCAGATCAACCCCTTTTCCAGCGGGGACTCAGCGATGGCAAACAGGGTGCAGCAATACAAGGGACTGGCATCGTCCTGGGTGATCCCGCCCGTCCTCTCCTGTTTGCTTTTGTCATTTGTGGAAAGGTCGGGGCTGATGATCTTCCAGCTTTGCCCCGAGTCGGTCGTCATGTGGACAAATTGGCTTCCCACGTAAACACGGTTGTGATCATGCGGGGAGATAGCGATCGGAAAGGTCCACTGAAAACGGTATTTGACATCCTTGGGTGCCCAGCCCTGGAGACTCTCCGGCCAGACAGTCACTCCCCGGCTCTGTTTGTTCCGCATATCGAACACATCCAGCATGCCGTCGTAGTTGCCCGACCAGATGATGTTGTTGTCCACAGGATCGGGAACGGCAAACCCGCTCTCAAATCCTCCGACCGGATGCCACAGACCTCGCGGAATACCTCCCCTCCCCATGCGGCTGTTGCTGGGCCCGCCGTAGGATGATCCATCCTGCCGGTTGCCGTATACGTTATAGGGGACTCGGTCGTCCACATACACATGGTACATCTGGGCGATCGGGAGCTGGATGCCGTGCCAGGATCTTCCGCGGTTGGTGGAGATGCTCACACCCTGGTCATTCCCCACCATCATCCGGTCAGGATCGAGCGGGTCGATCCACATGTCGTGATGGTCGCCTCCTGAAGGATTAAATCTTTTGATGTTGACGCCCCCATCCAGTGTCATGTGGAAACGGGTTGCTGGAAAATAAACTTCATCCGGATCATCCGGGGCGACCACACAGCGTGTGTAATAGAGCGGCCGGTTGAGAATAGCTCGGTCATGGTTGATCTGCTTCCAGGTCTCGCCACCATCATCCGAACTCCACAGTCCTTCGTCTTTGTGCTCGATCAGGGCATACACACGATCGGAATCGCTGGGAGCCACGGCAACGGCGATCTTGCCGATCTCTCCCTCCGGCAATCCCTTACCCTCGAGCTTTGTCCAGGTGGTGCCGCCATCGACGGACTTATACAGGCCGCCACCCGGCCCGCCGCTCCACTTTCCCCAGGTCCTGATCAACATCGGCCACATCCCGGCAAAAAGGATACGGGGGTTATTGGGATCCATGGCCAAATCGGAACACCCTGTGTTTTCATCCACGAACAGCACTTTCTCCCAGCTTTTTCCTCCATCGGCCGTGCGGAAGACACCCCGATCATCCTGGGGGCCGTAGCAGTGACCCATGGCCGCGGCAAAAACGAGGTCCGGATTGCGCGGGTCGATCACCACACGACCGATCCTGCCCGTTTTTTCCAATCCCATATTCTTCCACGTTTTTCCCCCATCAGTAGACTTGTATATCCCGTCCCCATGCGAAATGTTGCTGCGGATAAAGGCCTCTCCCGTGCCCGCCCAGATCACATTGGGATCGGAAGGGGCAATGGCCAACGATCCGACCGATGAGACGGGCTGTTTGTCGAATATGGGCTTCCAGTTGATACCGCCGTCTTCGGTTTTAAAAATCCCACCTGAGGCAGCTCCGACATAACAAATATTGGAATCTCCAGGTACGCCGACCACAGCAATCACCCGATTACCCACAGGTCCGATGTTGCGGTATTTGAGCTGCTTGAATAGATCCTCCTTGATTTCTTGCGTTTCGGCTGATAGGAAAAAGCCCGTCAAGCCAAACACAATAATGGCCACAACGCTCAATTTTGGGAGGAATAACCTCTTTTTTCTCTTGACCATGTCCAATCTCCTTTTATCCCCGACCGGAATCGCAGAAATGGGGATGAATTATCCGTCACATACCACAGAAAAAAATCGAGGTCAATAAAGGATTTTCGTCTATCTGGTAAGGAAAGGCTGAAAAATCAGCGATTGGCTTCGGCGATCAGGCGGTCAAGGCGGCCCTGTTCCGAGGGGGAAAGCCGATTGTAAAATTTCTGTTTGCATCGATTCAGGATTTTCAGAGCTTCGGATTTATCGCCGGTCTCAAGATAAGTGATGCCCAGATTAAAGTAGACATCTATAAAATCGGGCTGAATCTCCAGCGTTTTTTTCCAATCCCGGATGGCATCACTTGCGCGATTGCTGAACTTGGAGGCAGAAGCCCGGCCGTTATAGGCCGAGGCCAGTCGGGAATCGTTTTCTATGGCCCGGTTGAAGGCATCAATCGCTTTAGGAATCGACCCAGGATCTTTTCTCTCCAGAAAGGTGCGCAAGTGGAGAGTCCCCAGATTATTATAAGCTTGCGCAAATTCTGGATTCAATCGGACAGCCCTTTCATAGGCCTCGACAGCCTTGGGATATTCTTTATTTCGATAATAAACAACGCCTAGGTTATTCCACGCTTCGGCGTCCGAATCATCCAAGGCAATCGAGTCCAACAAAACCTTACGGGCCTGTTCGATCCTGTTCCCTTCTGTATAAATGAGCCCGATCCTGGAGAGAACCGCTGCATTGGCTGGATCGCCTGTGATATTCTGATCAGCGAGAAGGGTCTGGCATATTTTCAACGCCCTTTCTTGTTGTCCATTTTTGATCGACGAATGGGCAAGGCTCAGCTTCAGCTGCACATTGTTCGGTTCCCAATGCAAGGCTTTTTCGAAATACATCAAGGCTTTGCGATCATCTCCTCTGCTTTCTTCGATACGTCCCAGCAAAATATACCCTCTGGAAGATCTGTCATCTATCCTCGTGATCTCAAGACCCAGCGTTTCCGCTTCTTTCAGTTGTCCCATCTGAAGCAGCTTGAATGCCAGGGTGATTTTGAACCGATCGTTCGCAGGAAAAACTCTTACCGCTTCCTTCCAGGTGTCGAGAACCGCTTGGTGATCGGACCTCAATTCATAGACTTTGGCCAGCAGCTCATAATAGGGTAAAAAATCGACATCCGGATTTTGGGCAACTATATTTTGCAATTCTGCATCGGCCGAGTCTAAAAGGCCTTTTTCGATAAGATTGTTGGCCGTGTTGAACTTATTCAAAAGCACGATTCCCTTCTTAGGGTCCATCACCCTGCTCGAACCTGGAGAGGAAGAAGAAATATAACCCAAGCTTTCCAGTCGCTTTCGATCCTCCGCCGTCAATTTTCGCCTGACACTTCCCTGAGATGTGGCATATTCCAGCATGAGCTCTTTTAACTTCTCGTCAAGCACCCTCGCGACACCTTTTTTTGCCTGAAAAAGATTATTTTTTTCGCTTTTGTCTTCTTCTAGGTTATACAACTCAGGTTCTGGCAAGGAGATGTATTTGTAGGGCCCATCGATTATCCCGGCGAGCGGAGCCCAGCCCAGGGTTTCTTTCCCGTACATGCTTTCGATATAAAAAGAACGTTCCCCTCTCTCCTTTGTTCCGTCAAGTTTTCCTGTAAAGCTGATCCCTTGAACCGGGGGTGGAGTTTGCAGCCCGTATATTTCGCAAAGCGAAGGCATAATGTCGATCAGGCTGACACGCTCCTCCACCACAAATCCTTCGGGAAACAAGCGCGGATTGGCAAAAATCAACGGAACTCTGAGGTTCTCCTCGTAACAGAAAACCGAATGCCCGTATTCCTGGTGTTCCCCGAAGGCTTCCCCATGATCGCCGACGATGACGATCAGGGTGTCGTCGAGTCTATTCCTGGCCTCCAATTCCCCGATAATTTTTCCGACATAAAAATCGGCAAACGCCAACTCCCCATCGTACAGGTCCTCGAGTCTATTTTTCCCGGTCCGATATTCTTCAGGCGGGTCGTAGGGCAAATGGGGATCGTAGAAATGCACCCACGCAAAAAATTTTTTATTCTCTCTTTTCCTGAACCATTCCTCAAATTTTGCGTACACCACATCCGCAGAGATCTCTGAATAAAAATTGCGCAACAGCTCTTTGGCATCCAAAGAATCATCGTAAACAGAAAACCCTTGGTTCAGGCCGAACTTGGCCATAAGAACGAATGAAGCGACCACAGCAAAGGTGTCGTATCCTTCGCTCTTCATCACCTCTGCAAGGGTAATTTCTCCATCGCTGAGCAAAAACGTGCCGTTATCCCTCACGCGGTGGCCAAGGGGATAGCGACCGGTGAACAATGAGCTATGAGCAGGAAGCGTCAGGGGAACGGGCGAATAACAATCGGAGAATCTAATTCCATGATTCGCCAGGTCATCCACATGAGGTGTGCGGGCCCCCGAGTACCCATAGGCGCCGATACGGTCCGCTCTCGTGGTATCGAGGGAAATGATCAAAAGGTTCATGCCCTCGGCCTTTATCTTTCTCCCCTTTGAGGAAGCGGAAGCCAAGGTTGCCAGCCACATGACAGCACTGATCAACCCCATCAATAATACGAGTTTTTTTCTCACGCCTATTGGTTTTTGGCCATCCGGACCGCAGTCCAGAAGGAATATTTTTTGGTCATTTTCCGCAAGGCGGTCAAGCCCTCTGGTGATGCCCCATCAAATCCCACGCTCTGGGCGCCGCCCCCGCCTCTGCCGCCTTCGGAGATCCCCATGGCACCTGAGTCTCCACCAGCACCTCCCTTCATGTACTCTCTTCTCATCTCTTCGGTCAGGCCGCCCCACTCAAAGCCGACTTCGAGAACCTCCGCAGGTTCTTCAACGCTCTCAGAGAGAGCCGCGATCAAATTTTTAAGCGGCACTCTGAACTCATAGGTTACAGATTCCTGCTGGACAGATACATTAAAGGCGGCGCCATTGACTGCATCAGCCACATCACTCTGATTTAAAGGATCCCCTTTTTTATCCACAACCTCAGCTTGGCTGATAAAATAGGAAGCTCTGGCGCGAACATTTTTTTTCTGCTCATCGTTCAGAGGTCCCTGTTGTTTCTCCAGAATAGAGATGTATTCATCCGCAGAAATCTTTTTTTTGGTGAATTTGATGCCCCGGTCTTTATCCTTTTTCCCCGAGGTGTCGATCCAAAGAGTCATCCCTGTGATCTCGATGGAACTGAGATATTTCAAGTCATTGAATTTAAAGAGCACATAAAGATTGTCGGCATCGTTGCGGAATGCATATTCCGTTTTGACTTTTTTCTCCATATGGAGAGGACTTCCTTCCCAGTCGCTAACAAGGCCATCGATCGTGAGCGGCGAAACAGCCCAAATGCTTTCAAACGTTTTCTCCTTCGCAGAAACGACAAAAACAATGGCCAAAACCGATACCGCAATTGGTAAAATTTTTCTCATTCTGATTCTTTCCATGCACACCTCCGTTTTTCTTCTCTTAGAATCGAGCCAAGTCTTTTTCTTTTTCGATTTTCTGGATCAAGGCCCTGATATCTTGCTGTTCGGGATCCAACCTCACGGATGACCGGAGAACCTCCAGCGCTCTCTGTCTATCGCCGGTTTTATAAAAGCTATAGCCGAGAGAATTGAGAAGCCGCGTATCGCTATCATAGATCTTGTTTCCCTCCAGGAAATTTTCGATGGCCACAAAATATTTTTCCATTCCCATGAAAGCTTGTCCCTTTAGCAAGAAATATTCAAACCGCAGGTTTTCATCCTCATCCATTCTCTCTATCAGGTCCAGGCATTTTTGGTATTTCTTGATTTTCAACAAAAAGTGGGCATATTCGATCATCCCGGGGCGGTAATCCGGATTGAGAGAAAAGGCTTTCTCATAAAAAGATTCAGCATTCTCCTGAGCCCCATCCCGGTCATACTGGTTGGCAAGGGAATAAACGAAAAGATAATAATTGGAAAGAGGAAAAGATTTGGTCAAGGTTACAGGGTGCGGGACTCCTTCGGCAGGAGAAATGATGAAGTTGGTGCTGCATTCATCCAATATCGAGCCCTTCTCATCTTTCATCTGCAATTTCAGTTCGTAGTAATCAGGAGACAGCTCCTTGGCAGAGAGGGAATGATGGATGCCTATGATTTCATGAAAAGGATAGTCTTTCATATCCAAGGTCAAAGCTTTCTGGGAAGGAGAATTTTCCCTGAGGCCGCTTATTTTCACATCGATTTTACCCGTCTCCCAGAGCTCCTTCGAAGCATTCATGATGGAGAAAAAAAAGGCGATGTCTTCAGAAAGAGATAGGGTGCTCCTGGGATCGACCAGCAACTGTTTGTCCACCACCTTGAACGGAACATGGAGGTGAGCCGGATAGGCCTGGAGACCGTAACCCACAACAGGTCCCACCAGTTTCGGAGCGCCTGCATGTTCGGGAACCGTGATATTTCCTTCAAAAACACTGAATTCCTTGCCCACTGAATTTTGGATGAGAATGTTCATCTGGTAGTCCCCTTCGATCAACGGAAAAGAATCCTGGATAGAAATGCCCTTCCCTTTGATCATCTCCACTCTATCCGGATCGAAATAAAAGGGGAAATCCTTGGAATATTGGAATATCAACCTGTCTTGCTTCCGCACACTCACATTGAGCTGATAGTTGCAGTAATACTGGTCTTTTGGCTCGAAATAGTCGATGGACACGCTGGAGGGACTGATGGAAAAGTGCAAAAAGTTGATGTTCAGGATAGGATCTTGAATCAAAGCCAGATCTGTCTGGCTTTCCACATAGTTGGTCAAATAATCTGTGCTGACTACTCCTTTATAATTGAGAAAGTGTGTGGCATAGGTTGGATTGATATCTTTTTTGGGCGAATCGAAAATATCCGCCAGGATGATATTTTCCCGGGGAGAAGGGATGTAGTTGTAGGAACGCTGCCCAGAAATCAAAGATATGGAGGGACCAGCGAGAGTGGGGGCCAATTCCAAGATTTTTTCGTATAGCTTTTGGTGGTTGGTTAAATCCAGGCGGCTTTTGTCGATGATCAAAGCCGCAGGTCCATCTGAAGTCGGTGAGTACAGCTTGTATTCTCCCGCTCCCGACCTTTGAAAAAAAACGAGATTGAACTGAGTGGGCAAACCCTTGGTCTTGTCCCCGTAATATGTCCAGACTTCTGCGGGATATATCCCACTGGTTTCGAAAATTTCCTTGCTCGTGGGTTCACCCAGAATAATGTACATCCGTCCCTGGTCGGTCATCCAGCCTTCCCGGGGAGTATTCCGGCCGTAGCGCTGGTTGGCGTGCATGAATCGACGCGTGTGTTCTTCCTTGTACTCGTTCTGAGGGGTGCCAGGCGTGGGATCCCGTTGTTTCCAAAAAGTCTCCACGAAGAGGTCCCGTTCCCGGTCGTTGTCCAAACTCATGAACACTTCTTTTTCTTCCGGCCGGATGATATAGGTGACATGCTTCAGCCACTCCTGGTATCTTTCAGACAGGTCCTTCTCCTTCAATTTTTGACTAGGGAAAACAAGGGCCCCTAAAAAAAATACGAGAAGCATGGTTCTTATTGAAATTTTATTCATCCTTATTATCCTTTTAGGCGGAAGAGTATGTGCATAATGGATTATTGAACCTTTATTTTAAAAATTTTCCTTATTTTGCCGATCTTTGGCTCGACGACGATCAGAACATCGAAATAGTATTCACCGGGTTTCAAGTCATAGGGGAATGTCAGGACGACTTTTTTCATTTCCAGAGCTTCTTCTTCTGTCGTTTCAAAACTCTTCTGCCGGCTGAACCGATCCTTATCCGGGCTTTTTTTCGAGTACACATAAAATTCAAGGGAAAAATCGGCTTTGAGTTTGTTCGCCTCTCCTTCGAAAGATAAAGCCTCCACAGGGATGGCAACGAATATCTCCTTCTTCTGGGCATCGTAATCCACATCAAAATCGGCAAAGATTTTTCCACTCTCCCCCTCCTCAGTGAAAATCTGTCCGAATTTGGCTTTCTCGATCACATCCAGCAATCCTCCCGCTGCGCCGGACTGCCGGCTGAGGGAGTAGTGCCCATCACCTGTTCTGTCCACAAATTCTATCCCCAAGCGGTACCGGTAATAACCCCACCAGATCAATCCTTTTACGTTGGGGTCATTGATATAAGGGCGCTGCTCGATTTTATCCGGCGGGCCCAAATAGATATAAATCCTTCCTCTATCCGTCTTCCATCCGGGGATACCCTCTCTAAAACGTTTATTGACATACTCGATCCGCTGATTGAATTCCTCTTGGAATTCATTCTCCTCAGTCTGCGGATCAGGGTCTCGCTTATCCCAAAAATCCTGGATAAACTCCTTCCTGGATTCCTTGTCGGGAAGCCGGAGGAAAATTTCCTTTTCCTGTTTGGACATAATCAACCGGCTGTACTCGTAGAAATTTTTGCTCTCCGGATCCAGCGTCACTCTCCCTCCCATTCCGCAGCATCCCAAACTCAAAGCCAGAATCGTCAAAAAGAGAAGGATCAGAAATCTTCCGTTATCCTTTTTCATGGTTTCCTCTCGCATCTTCGAATCAAAACATCCAGTCGTTCTTTTTCTGAAGCAGGAAGAGACGAATAGAAGTCTCTTTTGTATTTCGTGAAAAAATCCAACGCTTTGTCTTTATCCCCTCTTTCCAGGTATACCAGACCCAGGTTGAGAAGGGGATAACCGACATCGGGTCTCAGTTTATAAGCTTTTTCCCAGCATTGCATGGCGTCATCGGTTTGGTCATTCTCTTTATAGGCCACACCGAGACTGTTATAGGCCGCTGCAAATTCAGGTTCGAGCTCGATGGCCTTTTCAAAATTCTGTATGGACCTCTGCAAATCTTCTCTATCTTTCGCTTTAAGAAATCTGGAGAGGTAGACCGTTGCGATGCTGCGGTAGGCATAGGCAAATTCATCGTCGACAGAGAGGGAAAATTCGAGGGCATCGATGGCCTTGGCAAAGTCTCCTTTGTCTGAATACGCTAAGCCGAGATAATTCCAGATTTCTGGATCGGTTTCCATCTGGGGAAGCTGTAAATTCTCAACCATATTGATGACATCATCGTTCCGGCCGGCAAGATTCAAATAACTGACATAGGTGATGATAACGCCATAATTGGAGGGAAGGTTTTCCAGCGCCAGCTCCAAGACCGCCAGAGCCTCCGTCAATTTTTGCTGTTCTTTGTACATTTTGGCAAGATAGGTATAGGCGATATCCACATCCGGTCTTTCGGTGATGACTTCCTTCACCAGGTCAAAGCCTTCTTGAACTCGTCCCTCTTGATATAGCTCCCAGGCTTTTACGGCTTTGTTGTGAAAGGGGAGGATCGTTTTCACATCATCTGCAGGGCTGAAGTTTTTTTTCCTTTCAACTTGGGGGCTGGAAATATATCCCAAGCTTTTCAGGCGCTCCAATGATTTCGGGTCCACGCGGTGCCTGGCTTTTTCATTATCAGGATGGGAATACTGCTGGATGACGTCGTTAAGCCTTTTCCTGTAAGCATCCAGCCTTTGGCCTTGGACCAAATTATGGGATTCATAGAAATCCTTCTCTAGGTCATATAGCTCAGGAATCGGAGACTGGATGTATTTTTCTCCACCATAGATAAATCCATTTATCGGGGCCCATCCTCGGCTGTAGTACGGGTAAAGAGATTCAAAATAAATGGTCCTTTTTGGCAGCTTTTTGCCATTCATTGCTGGAACAAGGGAGATCCCTTGGCAAACATCGGGTGCTTGTGTACGAAGAATATCGCACACCGTGGGAAAAATATCGATATGGCAAACATACTGCTCCTCTCGGGACGGCTTTGAACCGGAATGGACAAGGATGAGTGGCACCCAGATCGTCGTGTTGTTGGCCAGATAACCATGGGTCATCTCTCCGTGCTGGCCCAAAGATTCCCCATGATCTCCGGTGAAGATGATCAAGGTCTTATCGAACAGATCTTTTTTTTCCAGGTCGTCCAGGAGCCTTCCCAGCTCCCGATCGACATAAGCCACTTCTCCATCATAGAGGCTCTGTACGAATCGTGTCTTGAACGGTTCGGGAGGATCATACGGATCATGAGGATCATAACAATGGATCCAACAAAACCACTTGGATTCCTGGTGATCCAACCACTTCAAGGCTTTGTCGATGACCTCCCCAGCCTGCCTTTCCCCAGCGGAAAATTTCATGAAGTTCACTTTCTCATATTCTTCGTCGTAGACATCGAATCCCTGAGAGAGACCGAACCGGGAGTGGAGGGGGAACCCCCCGATAAAAGCACCCGTTGAATATCCCCTGTCTTTCAAGTATTCGGCTAAGGTCAAAAATTCATCCCTGACAGCAAAGTTGGTGTTCTCTCTAACTCCATGATAAAGGGGGGTCAATCCCAGGAGTATGTTGGTATGAGCGGGCAAGGTTGTGGGGTTATGGGAAAAGGCTTTGGTGAACACCACACCCTTTTTCGCAAGGCGATCCATGTTGGGAGTCTGCACATGCTGGGAGCCATAACAGCTCACCCTGTCTGCCCTCAATGTATCGATAGTAATGAGCAGAACATTCAGCTCTGGTTCTTTGGCTGTGCCTCGGAAACCGAAAACGGGGGAAGGATCCCAAGTCGTGATGAGAAAAAAGAATAGAAAGAGGATCGAGATAAGAAGATTTTTTTTTATCAGCATGTCCTTTATTAGTTTCACCCAAAAATTTTCGAGGCATTGGCCTACCGCAAGCTATTTTTGCCGGCAGCTTTGGATCAAGGCATCGAGCTCTTTTTTCTCTCGCGGGGGCAGGCGGTTATACTCCTTATCTTTGTATTTGTTCAGATACTCCAAAGCCCTATTTTTATTGCCTTTACGTAAATAAGCCAAGCCAAGGTTATACAGGGAAAATCCCAATTCAGGATTGATTTCTACCGCTTTTTCCCATGAACGGATCGCCCCATCGATATCTCCGGCTTGGCTGTAGGCTGCGCCCAAGCCATTGTAGGCCGATGCATACGCCGGGTCCAACTGAATGGCCCTTTCAAATTTCAGGATAGAGCTATCGAGGTCGATCCGCTCTTTTGTTGCCAAAAATTTCGAAAGGTAAACCGAACCCATGTTGTTGAATGCGATCGCATAGTTATGGTCCAGGGACAGGCTCTTATCAAAAGCTTCCAGCGCTTTATCCAAATCGCCTTTTCTCCAATAGGCCACGCCCAGATAGTTCCAAAGTTCCGGATCATAATCGATCAACTCGAGGCCTTTCTGGAGGATTTGGATGGCTGCCTCGTACTCCCTTACCTCGGTGAGAAAGATCCCAAAGGTCGTGATCACCTTGTAGCTGGTGGGACAGTTCTGGTATCCTTCTCTGAGGATCTCCACCGCTTTTTTGTAATCTCTTTTTACCTTGTACAAAGTAGCTAGATAGGCATAGGCTTGATCGAAATCCTTCCTCTCCTGGACGATTTTCTGGAGGATGTCTATTCCTTCATCGACATTTCCCTTATGATAGGCACCCATGGCTTTTTGGAGCTGATTCTGATAGGGAAGAAGGACCTTCAGATCGTCCTCTCGGGTGAAATTTTCTTTTAATGCCGTTTGGGGGCTGGAAAGATAACCCAAACTTTTAAGCTTTTCCATCGTGTCCCTGTCGATTTTTTTCGCCGCAGAAGCCTTCCCAGAATAGGATTGCTCCTCCAGCAATTCCTCCAACTTCTTTCGTTGTGGACTCAGGTTTTTTCCCTCCGCCTGATTCTCTTTTTCATCGAAATCCTTCTCCAGATCATACAGCTCCGGAATCGGAGAATCCATATACTTGGTTTTATCCTGGATGATTCCCGTGAGAGGGGCCCAGCCCCGGTTATAATATGGATACAAAGATTCAAAATATATAGCTCTCGAAACCAGTTCCTTCATTTTTTTCCCTTTGAGAGCAGGCTCCAATGAGATACCTTGGCAAAAATCGGGCTTTGGCGTGCCCAACACATCACAGACAGTGGGATAGATATCCACATGGCAAACATTCTGATCGACGACAACCGGTTTCATACCTGGAGTGGCAATAATGAGAGGAATCCAGAGGGTGCTGTTGTACGCAAAATAGCCGTGGGTGGACTCCCCGTGTTGGCCGAGAGATTCGCCGTGGTCTCCGGTAAAAACGATAAGCGTGTTGTCTTCCAAACGATTTTTTTTCAAGTAAGAAAAAAGTTTGCCCAATTCATGATCCACATAGGCCACTTCCCCGTTATAGGGAGCATCCTTATACTGGGATTTGAACGGCTCAGGAGGATTGTATTGCTGGTGGGGATCAAAACAATGAACCCAGAGAAACCAGGCTTTTTTCTGGTTTT
>Ga0307445_10001289_pt1 | contig 14138 bp, 7 predicted proteins | sample SalMarSW160330MG_FD_202147 | JGI IMG/M metagenome (GOLD analysis project Ga0307445, IMG submission 202147) | Salt marsh sediment microbial communities from the Plum Island Ecosystem LTER, Massachusetts, United States - SW1603-30 | ecosystem: Environmental > Aquatic > Marine > Intertidal zone >...
TATAACAAATTCTTAGTTGTTTGTACTTTGTACCTAGTACCTGACCAAGGTAATAAAAATCCTTCGTCATACTCTCGTATAAATAGTCCTTATCGTTCATCATTTGTTTCATCCCCCAGCTAAAATCTTCCAGATTCATATTAAAAAAATTGCCAAAAAACAACAAATTTGCTTTTTTCTTGTTAATATCATCTTTAGTAAATCTGCCAGATGTGACCTTAGGACGTGTGACAAGAATAGCATATACTAAAGCAACAAGACAGGTAACGGTTAAAAGTGCTGTTGGGATTATTAATTGAGGATTAGTATCCAACTTTCTTACCATAATACTAACAATAATAGTAAGCACGAGAGTATTTACGCTTATCATAATGTTTGCTTTATTATCCGCCATAGAACTGAAACTGACATGAGTGCGCATAGTATTCCTGAACATGGTTTCAATTCCCCGGTCGGCGCGTTTTTCCTGATCCTTTTTGCTGGCAATTTTCTGTTTTTCAATTTCTAACTTTGCTTCTTTAAGTTCTATATCTTTATTCTTCTTCTTCAATTTTTTAATACGTTTTTCAATCTGGAGAAGATTTATATTTTTCTGTATCCCGTAGGTTTCTTTTGCGTAGTTGGTAAAGTAATGATGCTGCCGGAAGAATTCTGCGGTGAATTCAAACCAATCTTCATCGGATTGAATCATTCCCATTCTTCTTTCAAGTTCGAGGCGAAGAAGATCCCCTTTTTCTTTACACTCTTTTGTACCTAGGTGATGCAGATCTGCATCACATATTATTTCTTCCAGGATATTCTTTGGCTTTTGAGGAACCCTGGTAGCTTCAATCATTGAAACTACTCGTTCAATTTTATCTTTTGGATAATTCTGTGAATCAAGGAATTTATTTGCGATAGTTTTACTTATATCTTCATGACCTTTGCACTTTTCGGTACAGCCAACATCATGAAACCATGCAGCAATCAACAACAGTTCAATGTCACTATCATTAACTCCCTCTGCTTTCCCAATCTTTTTAGCTGCATGTACCACACCCTTTGTATGGTCAAAATTGTGGTAGAAATTTTCAGGTATAGAGTTTTTTTCAAATAACTTTTTCACATAATCATGTACTTTATCGATTAGTTCTTCGTTCATTTTGCTACCCATTTAGTATAATTCATTTGTTCGTTGCGTAATTTCTAAACCGCAATAAGCCTGTATTAGAAAAAAATGTACCAATATTTCTGTCTTATTGTGTACCTGATTATGATTATTACTTGCGATTCAAATATATTATCTCTCACCATATTACACGGTGATTATGGTCACATAAGTAAAATGAACTCAATTATTACATATCACTTATGTTCATTTCAATAGCGTTTTATCAAATACACAAAGTTGAACAAAATTGATTATCTTGCGTATGATCACACTAAGAGAAAATAGAATGAACTTAAAGCCATGAAAACATTATACCTCGTTCGACATGCAAAATCAAGCTGGAAAAACCTGAATTTAACAGATAAAGAAAGACCCTTAAATAAGAGAGGTAAAAGAGATGCTCCTTTTATGGGAATTAAACTTAAAGAGATGAAACTTCTTCCGGAATTGATGATATCGAGTAATGCAGTCAGAGCAAAAAAAACAGCTTATGCTATAGCAAAAGAGATAGATTATGATAAAGATAACATTGTTTTAACAGATGAAGTTTATGAAGCATCGACTATAGAATTGTTAAACATTATCAAACAATTGAACCAGGAATTTAAATCCATAATGATGTTCGGACACAATCCCGCATTAACTGGTTTTCATAATTATCTAACCGATCAATATATCGATAATATTCCGACATGTGGAATTACAGGGATAAGATTCGAAAACCAGTGGGCAGATATAAATGAAAGATCAGGGAAATTTTTATTTTTCATCTATCCGAAAATGTATAAAAAATAATTTAGGGAATAATAAAACTTTTCGTGAATAAAGCAGAATATTATAACAGGGAATTAAGCTGGCTATCTTTTAATTATAGAGTTTTGCAGGAGGCAAAAGATAAAAATGTACCACTTTTAGAACGACTCAAGTTTTTAGCAATTTATTCTTCAAATCTCGATGAATTTTTTCGTGTTCGTGTCGCCTCATTGAGAAGTTTACTTTCGCTCAAAACTAAAACACAAAAGAAATTAAATTTTAATCCGCAAAAACTTCTTAACTCTCTTAAACAAATCGTAAGCGAGCAGCAGGAAGAATATGGTAGAATTTACAGGGAAGAGATTATCCCTAAACTGAAAAAGGAGAATATTTTTATTGTTGATGATAAAAGTATAGAAGATAACCAGATTGACTATGTTAAAAATTATTTCCGGGAGCAAGTTCTTCCTTATGCCCAACCTACATTACTAGATAAAAATAAGATCTCAACATTTTTACATAACAAGTCAATATACCTTGCTGTAAGATTAAAAAGTAAAACAAGAAAATCTAAAATTTCCAAAAATAAAGCTATACGATTTAAATATGCGATCGTAGAAATAGCTTGCGACCGTTTAGGCAGATTTATTTCCCTACCTTCGTCGTATGAAAAAAATTATGTAATGTTTCTTGATGATGTTATAAGGATAAATCTTCCCGAGCTCCTACCCGGATATTTTGTGGAAAGCTGTTACTCTATAAAACTTACCCGTGATGCGGAATTATATATCGATGATGAGTTTTCAGGTGATCTTTTATCCAAAATCAAAAAAGGATTATCGAAAAGAAATACCGGTATACCTTGCAGGTTCTTATATGATAAAGGAATGCCTGAGGATTTTTTAGAATTTATACGAAACGCATTGAAATTAAACAAGAATGATTTAATTGCTGGTGGAAGATATCATAACTTTAATGATTTTTTCAGTTTCCCAATATTTGGGAAAAAACACTTGGAATACGAATCGATGCCGCCTCATAACAGTAAAGAATTAGACGGGGGTATTTCCTTTTTTGAAGCTCTCAGTAAGAAAGATATCTTACTCAATTTCCCATACCAATCGTATGGTTATGTTATTAATTTTCTGGAAGAAGCAGCTAACGATGTAAATGTTAAATCAATTAAGATTACACTATACCGTGTTGCTAAAGATTCTCTTATTGTTCGCTCTCTTTGTAAGGCTGTTGAAAATGGAAAAATGGTAACTGCATTCGTTGAATTTAAGGCAAGATTTGATGAGGAATCCAACTTTGCCTGTGCAGAAATACTTCAGAAATCTGGTGTAAAAGTTTATTCAAGCTTCCCGGGATTAAAAGTACACTGCAAACTTTGTTTGATTGAGAGAACAGAAAACAAAAAATCAAAATTTTATACTTATCTGGCTACTGGAAACTTCAATGAAAAAACAGCAAGAATTTATTGCGATTCCGCATTGCTTACTTCAATTCAGGATTTCGGGAAAGATGTGCGAAAAGTTTTTAATATCCTTCAAAGAAAAAGTGAAACTGAAACTTTCAACTACCTGCTAGTGGCCCCATTCAATCTGAGAAAGAACTTAATAAAACTGATTAATGGTGAGATTGAAAATGCAAAAGAAGGTAAGCAGGCAGAGATAACTTTGAAACTCAACAGTCTTGAAGACAATAAAATGATAAATAAACTTTATGAGGCTTCAAATGCTGGAGTAAAAATTAAAATAATTGTACGGGGAATCTGTTGCCTTATTCCGGGAATTAAAAATCTAAGCGAAAACATTCAAGCAATAAGTATTGTAGACAGATTTCTTGAACACTCGAGAGTTTATATTTTCCACCATAATGGAGATAAAAAATATTTCCTAGCTTCGGCTGATTTGATGAAAAGAAATTTAAGCAGGAGAATTGAAGTGTGCTTCCCTATTTATGATAAACAAATACAATCATTTTTACAAAAGATGATTGATATCCAATGGAATGATAATGTAAAAGCCAGAATAATTGATAACAACCAAATTAATCTTTATAAGCAAAATGGGAAAGAAGAAATCAGAAGTCAGTATGATATTTATAATTTAATTGCTAAGAGTTAAAATAATTTCTAGAATCCCATTCCAAATCCAACACCGATAGAAGTTTTTTCCGGGGAAAATGCCAGGTAAGCTGCACCGATTATTTTCCAATCAAAATAAGCCGACCAAACACCAAACCCGTATGATCGATGCCATTGCTTAGATGGTGTGTCAAGAATAAAAACTCTACCTGTTTCTGCAAAAAGATTTATCCCAAGTTTACTTTTCAAAAGTATATTTATATCCGCTAAATACAATCTCAGTTCAGCTTGCCCGAAAACTGAAGCATCGCCTGAAAACCTTCTATTCAGATAACCTCTTAAATTATGTTTCCCCCCAATAGTTGCGCCATCAAAAAACGGATACTTGCCCCAAGCTCTGCTTCCACCAACGCGTAAAGCCATGGTTGCAAAAGAAACCGACTCAGGTGTTATATAACTTCTCAGATCCAGATTTGCTTTGTAATATGTTTCAGCAGTATTAAACACATCAGGATAGATTGAACCGTCGAAGCTTACTGCATAACCGTTTTGGGGAAATTGGATATTATCTTTGCCATTTATCTTAAAACCAAAATGTAAACCAACTGAGTTTATTGTGCCTTTGCCATATTCCATATAACGAAATCCGGTTAATAAAGTATCATTTTGAAGAGTGGTTTTCGTCTGAACAAGCGAAACTCCAAAGCTGCCCGTAATCCTGTCATTAAAATCATAATAGAAAGATGGCGATAGTGTTAACTGTCTTTGATTAACCCTGTAATAGTCTGCTGATTCAAGAGAAGAATTGTATTTAGTCTCATTACCATAACCGAAATACCTTGTAAGTAATTGTTCAGTGCCTGAGATAACGAGATTTAATTTCAAATTCTTAAATACATTATAAAAATCTCCCTGGTAAGCTGCGGCAATATTTCCAAATCTAGTTTCATAACTTGCTGTTATCTGTTGTTTATATTCCTGTGGAACAGCTCGGAAATTATATTTATTAAGCTGAACACCACCACCAATTCGTAAACCATAATCGTTGCTCAATCCTAAAACAGGAATAGGAAGCCAGTTGTGTCCACGATCTATCAAAGGTGGTTCATATTTTTCCAGATCATTTTTTGGCTCAGGATAATCGGAAGCATCATACACACTTCCATCCCCCAGTGTTACTTCTGTCTTACTTCCTCCATCATAAAAATAAGTTTTAGTTTGAGTTGAGCGGAAAGGTGTAATCGAAAAGTAATATCCGTGTACTACGGAACTGTCCACAAACTCATCTTTCCCTTCTCCACCTTCAATTTTGATAATAGGACTCTCGTTACACTCACCAAAAACATAGGTTTTATCGTCCCCATCATTTAAATGGATTCTTATTTCTACAGTAATTTTATTATCAAATATTTTGTTGAATAAGGGCTCTTCTTTTTTACCGCCTGTCTTTTTACGTCTTTTATAAACTCTAACTCTTGTTGATTTATTATTGATTCTGTTAACTTCAACATAATCGTCTTTTGCACTGCAAAAAACATCAGCATATTTATTCACAAGATTATAAAACTCATTGGAAGCCCATTTGAGCTTATCTCTTCTCGATTTTAATTTAGATGAAATTTCTTCCGCACAAATTTTGTAATCATCGGGAGGAAGCATTTTTACCGAATTATCAATCACTTCGTCCGTAATTTTACTTTGTACAAACGCAGTTACTGAATCCCAGGTTTGTTTACTTAATTCTGTTAAAGCCTGTCTGTCGAGAAATCTTCCGTTCCAGGTTAAATCTTCTATCTGAGGATAATCATAATCAAAATCATTTAACTGTGGAATGATATATGAAGCAACGAAAGGAAACACGCCATCGTATTTACTAAATGCCTGATCTCTGTCGCGCGGAATCGGCTTCCAGATTTTCCCATTTTCCTCCTTATATTTTGCCCAGCGCCATTGATCCATATGTCTATCCCAATCGCCGAAAAGAATATCCATTAACCGTGCTTTAAGATACTCTTCCGCATCCATTTTCTGATTGCGTTTTTTTTCGAGATGATCAAGAAGTTTATAAGTTCCTTTTACATCAAGTGCATTTGCAAATCCCGGTACATCAGCTTCACCTTCATCCGGATGTACTTCAATAAAACCGAGCATTCCTCCGAATTCATCCCTGAATTCTCCAAGTTTCTCATCGTCAGGTAAATAAACGAGTTTAGGTTTCGCTTCAAGTACTCCAACAGCCTCAAGCATAGGAACAACAACGAGAGGTGCCATAGGATTGGCAGAACTTATCTGATCCTGAACAAGATTATCTGCAACGGTTTCACGTAAGTAAGGTGGAAGAATTTGTGAGGGATCTTTATCCACTGAACGGAATTTCCAGATTTGTCCATCATTTCCTTTAAATCTCAAAGATTTTGTCTGAAATCCACCACCTTTTTTTATTGGAGTTAATCCATTAGCAAATGTATTTAAGTTAAGGACTTCAACTTTCAACGGTGTCGTCCAGACATCTCTCCAATGTTTACCAAATAAAAATTCGTAGAACCAACCGGCTTCATATCTTTCACCGGGAATAATTGTTATATATTTATTTATGACCTGTTTCTGCGCACAAATTGAAGATACGAATATTACGATAAGAATGACGAGCAGCTTTAATTTCATAAACAGTGTTCATTAATTGAAAGGAAAAAATAGAGTGAACAAAATATAATCATCATTTTCAACACACTTTACAGAAAGTAAAATTTTAACATGGATCTAATAATAAATTTTAATTGTTGTATTTGATAATCGTAATTTTACCTTTATGATCCTTTCCTTCATCAGAAATGACAAGAGAACCATCGCTTAAAAAAGTTATTCCTTCGGGCTGTTTGTGTATTTTATCGTTAAACTTTATTGCATTTACCAGGTTTCCATTTGGATCCAATTCTATTAGTACTTCCGGTGCAGCAGAGATCAAAAAGAAATGTCCGCTTTCTTTTTGAAGTGCAATCCCGGAAGGAGCAAAACCTTTGATGCCATATTCATCTTTTAATTGTTCTAACGAAATTAAAAAACGTGGTTTTGATTTCACTTTATCGTTCTTAAGACTGAACTCATAAACTGCGCGATATCCTTTATAACCTTTACCGGAAAAACCTTTACAAGCAAGCAAAAAAGCATTTGCTCCAGGATCATAACATAGACCTTCCACATTATTTTTTTTATCCAACCCAGTATTTATTTTTCGGAAAGGGATTTCTTTATGTCCGTCTTCCAAAGAAAACTTATAAAGAATTCCATGACTTGATATCAGGTAAATCGAATCATTAATTGCTGCAATGTCTTCAAAATCTTTTCTAATATGTTTTTCACCCAACTCATATTTTTTAATAATCTTTTTCTTATTTATATCGAACTTATAGACTATTCCCTTTTCATCGTTGTGCATAAAAATAATTTGCTCTCCACCCCATGTTAATCCCGAAACCTCTTTTAATTCTTTTGGCAAAAAGATAATCCTGTTAGATTCCGCATTAATTTTGTACGCATTTAGTATTGAGGGCTCTTTATCCTGGGAAAAGATGGATTCAACAACCAATAAAAAAAATAAACCCAGTACGCTTCTAATAATAAACTTCATTTTAAGATTTAGTTAGATTGCTACTCATTAACAAGATTGATTCATTACTATATTAAATTAAATAAATCCTCATAGAATCACGGATAAGTAAAGTCAACTTATAATCAAAAAGAAGACTTTGTTGATCATTCTGTAGGAATTCCCATTTTATCTAAAATTATTTTAAAACGCGGATCATCATGAATTTCCTTCCAGTAGTTTCCCATAATAAAATTCATTCCTCCGAGTCTTTTATCGCAGGCAATGTTAAGATGTTCAAAGGCTTTATCGACTTCACCGAGTGCAATATGAATTGCAGCAATTTCCATATTCAGATGAAGTTCATCTGACTGAAACTCTTCGAGATCACTCAAGTACTTTCTTGATTTTTCAACATCACCGAGCTTGGCATAAGCGTAACCCAATCCGGACAAAGCTTTAGATCTGTTTCCCGGCTGATCCATTACTTTCGTCATTAATTCAATTCCCTTTTTGTATTCACCAGTTTTTAAATGCATCCAGGCAGAACTGTTCCAGGAATCTCCAAACCCGGGCTCAACTTCCATCGTTTTTTCATGCTGTGCAAAAGAGTCTTCGATCAGGTTGTTGTTATAATAAATATATGCAAGAATATGACTTATCGGTGCATTCAGAGGATCTAGCGCGAAAGCCATCTCTGCTTCCTTTAGAGCTTTCTTATGATGCCCAAGAGTCGTTAACAGCATTGCATAATACTCGTGAGCTTCGGCAGAATTAGGATTTATTTCCAGCGCTTTCATAAAACATTTTTCCGCACCTTTCCAATCCCAATCGTTAAAATACATTACCATTGCAAGCGATAAATGCGAATCCGGTAAACAGTCATCCAGTTGAAGCGATTTTTCTGCATACTCCCGTGCTTTGGAATAAGCTTTATCATTAGGCATATAACCAACAGCGCCGGAATAAACATAACAAGCAGATAAACGTGCATAAGCCGAAGCAAAATCAGGTGCTATCTTAAGAGCATCTTCACAATACTTTATAGAAAGTGCAATATCTTTATTCGTCCATTTATTCCAATGGAATAAAGCTTTAAGATAAAGATTGTATGCTTCCATATTATCCGTAGGAATTTTAACCAAGGGTCTGGAAGATATATTCAGTGAAAGTGTTTTCTTAAGCTGTTCAACTATTGATTTGGCGATTTCATCCTGCACAGAAAAAATATCTTCAAGTTCGCTGTCATAAGTATCCGACCATTTATGATAACCATCATCTGTATTAATCAACTGTGCGGTTACTCTTACTTTATTCCCGTACTTTCTAACGCTGCCTTCAAGAACAGATTTCACGCCAAGCATTTTTCCTATTTCTCTTATGTCGGAGTTTTTTCCCTTTAATGCGAACGAGGAAGTTCTTGAAGTAACCATCAAACCGTTTACTTTTGCCAAAGCATTTAGAATTTCTTCCGTCATCCCATCGCTGAAGTAATCATTTTCTTTATCGATGCTCATGTTAATGAAAGGAAGCACTGCTATGGAACGATCTGAAACCGTTATTTTTCCTTCAATCTGATCATGTCTTGGAACCACTAATCCATTCGATTCAATGGCAAAAATTTTAACAGGATCTTTTACATTTTTAAGTTGAAAACTGCCGATATATTTTGTTGATATATCTTTCTGATTTTTCAGTTCATCATTAATTTTTTTGGATATCAACACGCTTCCCGGTAAAGCGATGTTTTCAATTCTTGAGGCAACATTTACACCGTCTCCGTAAATTCCTTCATCATCATATACAATATCCCCCGAATGGAGTCCGATTCTTATCGAAACTTTGGGTTCTTTTTGAAGTTCTTCCTGTATTTTAGCTGCACATATTGCGGCTTCAATTGCACTACCGAAAATAGTCAGTGTTCCATCTCCGTAATATTGAAGAATCTGACCACGATGCTCTCCAGTAAATCTCTCCAGAACCTCTTTATGTCTATCCCTAAGTGTTTTGGCAAGCCTTTCATCATTTTGCATAATTGCGGTATATCCCACCATATCGGTGAACATTATAGCCGCAAGCATCCTGATTTCTTTCATAGTCGGGAATAAAATAGTTTAAAATATTTACTTCAAATATCAAATACTTAAAAATAAAATAAAAGGTTAATTAGGTAAAAACCGAATTAACCTTTATGAACGGTAGAATATTTTCTTCTGGGAGCTAAATCAGCATTTTCAAATAAGTCGCTAATAATTTATTTTCTCTTGGAACCAGCTTCAGCAACGGCAATTGCCGTCATATTTATAATATCATCAACAGTTGCACCTCGCTGCAGAACATGAATAGGTTTCTTCATTCCCATTAAAATAGGACCAATAACTGATGCCTGCCCAATTCTTGCCATCAGCTTGTAAGCAATATTTCCGGAATTCAGATCCGGGAAAACAAGAACATTTGCATGTCCTTTTAACTGACTGAATGGAAATTCACTTTCAAGAATGTCCGCCATAACGGCCGTATCTGCCTGCATTTCACCGTCAATAATCAGATCGGGACGGCGTAGCTTAACGAGTCTTGTTGCCTCTTTAACTTTAAATGATTCAGGATAGGGCGCACTTCCAAAATTACTAAATGATAGCATAGCAATTTTTGGAAAAACATCGAACTCTTTAACAGTGTCTGCTGCTGAGATTGCAATTTCTGCAAGCTGTTCTGCATTAGGATTTACATTTACAGTTGTGTCGGCGAAAAAGTAAACATCATTTTTAGCGAAAACCATGTACAAACCTGAAACAACTTTTAATCCTTCCTTAACTCCTATACATTGAAGTGCTGGACGAATTGTATTGGGATAGCTTGTTGTTAAACCACTTATCAATGCATCGACTGTACCGAGTTCCACCATCATTGAACCAAAATAATTCGGATACCTCATCAATTCACGTGCATCTTTTAAGGTAGCTCCTTTGCGATCACGTTTCTTAAAAAATGCCTGCGAATACTCAAGTTGTTTATCACTCTTGCCAGGATCTACAATTGTAAATTCTTCAGGATCAAATTCTAAACGTTTAATTGTTTCTGTTATTGTTAATTCATTACCCAGTAACACCGGATAAGCAATATGATCCTGGTAAACTACATGAGCTGCTCTGATAATTTTTTCTTCTTCTCCTTCAGGGAATACGACTTTCTTAGGCTGCTTCTGCGCTTTGTGAATCATTGCCCTGATTATTTCTTTAGAAAGTCCGAGTCTTTCTTTTAGCTGGTCTTCATATTTATCCCAGTCCATTTCCTTAATCTTTGCAACTCCTGATTCAATAGCTGCTTTTGCAACTGCAGGCGCTATGTACCAGAGCACTCTCGGATCGAAAGGTTTTGGGATTATATATTCCTGCCCAAATGTAAATTCCTCACCGCCGTAAGCTCTTATAACCATTTCGGGAACTTTCTCCTTAGCCAAACGAGCCAGAGCCAAAGTAGCTGCCATTTTCATTTTTTCATTTATAGCAGTTGCACGAACATCGAGTGCACCACGGAAAATAAATGGAAATCCCAGAACATTATTAACCTGGTTTGGGAAATCGCTTCTACCGGTTGCCATTATCAAATCATCCCTTACTGAAACGGCTTCGTCATACATTATTTCAGGATCGGGATTTGCCATTGCAAAAATGATCGGTTTTTTCCCCATAGATTTTACCATATCTTTAGTCATCACTCCACCTACAGATAATCCCACAAAAACATCTGCCCCTTTTACACCATCTGCTAAGGAAGGATAGCCTTTTTCCTGTGCAAATTCTTGTTTGTATTTATTCAAATCCTTTCGATCTTTAGTAAGACAACCTTTGGAATCAAACATGAAAATATTTTCTTTTTTAACGCCGGCATTAACGTAAAGCTTACTGCAGGAAATTGCCGAAGCGCCAGCGCCATTCACAATTATTCTCAGATCCTTCAATTTTTTTCCTGCAACTTCTGCTGCGTTTATTAACGCCGCACAGGATATAATAGCAGTTCCATGCTGATCATCATGAAATACCGGAATATTCGTAGTTGCCTTCAGAGTTTCTTCAATTTCGAAACACTCAGGTGCTTTAATGTCCTCGAGATTAATACCTCCGAATGTTGGCTCAAGAAGTTGGACTGTTTTGATAATTTCTTTTGGGTCTTTACTGTTAATTTCTATATCAAAAACATCTATGTCAGCAAATCTTTTAAACAAAACCCCTTTACCTTCCATAACTGGTTTTCCCGCTTCCGGTCCGATATCACCGAGTCCAAGAACAGCTGTTCCGTTTGAAACAACCGCAACCAAATTTCCTTTAGCCGTATACTTATAAACGTCTTCTACATTTTTACTGATTTCACGACAAGGTTCGGCTACTCCGGGAGTATACGCTAAAGATAAATCCCTGGAAGTGAGACATGGCTTGGTTGCAATAACTTCAACCTTACCCTTTCTTCCTGAAGAATGATAATTTAATGCTTCTTCTTTACTGATTTTCATTTAAAAATTCTCCTCTAAATAAACTCAACATAAATTAACCCGCATCGATTTAGTTTGGGGGATGAATTACAATTGCAATGAAAATTTATGATGAGTGAATCTGAAATAAGTGGATATGATAACCTGAATTGTATGTTGATTTCCCTGAATTTTACCCCTTTTTGTTTAAAAAATTTACGCATAACAGTTACTATTCAGAAAAATCTCATAATTTCAATTATAAAAATTAATCTAATTTTTCGAATAAAGCTAAAAAATATGAATTTTCATTATAAGAATTGCTATTAGAATTCCGATTATGATTTATTAAACAAATGAAAAAGCGGTACATGATAAATTATCAACGTACCGCTATTTCGAGGAGAGAGAAGGCATATTCTAACTATTACTTTCTTTTTTTCTGATTTACATTGCTCCTGTTCGTTCTGGTTGTTTGTTTTGTTTCCCTGGTGTTTTGTTTGGTTATAGTTTTCCTGTTATTACTACTCGACTTACGGTTAACCTCAATTTCTTTCTTCTGATTATAATTCGTTCTGTTAGTATTCTTCTTGAATTCAATCTTCGGTTTATTAGTATTAGTCTTAATCTCTTTTACTCTATTCTGTTCAATATTTAATCTCTTCGTATTATTCTTTTGATTGAATTGATTTCTGTTTTTATTTACTTTCGACTCAGTGTTTGTCCTGTTATTCTTTTGCAGAATGATCTTTTCATTCCGGTTATTTTCAACTTTATTCTTATTTACATCTCTCTTTACTTCGTTAATATTTCTTTTATTCAGTTCTTTTGTTACTTCGTTCTTGTTTAAGTTTTTGTTAACCTCAACATTATTTCTGTTTATATTATTATCATGATTTCTATCACCGATTCTTACTTTCGAAATATCGAGAGAAGTTCTTCTTTTATCATTCCTGAAGTTTACATCGGTTTTCTGGTTTCTAGTAAGTTCATCTCTTGAAGCGATAAAAGTTCTTACATTGTTATCGTCTATCTGTCTTGAATTTATATCACGCGGATTATTAACAGTAACTATATCTCTTTGTCTTATGTTTTGACCGCTTCTAACCTTAATATAATTCACATCTACTCCTCTGTTCTGCACTCTGCCGTTGCTGTATCCATAGTTAGTTCTATACTTCGTGTGCGAGTAAATTCTATACCTTTGCTTGGAAGGTACGTAATATTTATACACATACGGGTTGCAGAAATGTTTAAAGCTTACAAAGTGCCAATGATAGTAAGGTGCGTAATATGTGTACGTAAAGAATAATCCTACTGAGATTGAGAATGATGCGTACGGTGACAACGGGGCCCAACCTATATAATCGTTATCATATCTCCATTCTACCCAGGCAGGTGCCCAATCGTAGTCAGGATACCATAACCATCCATAATAATCATCAAAGTACCATCTTCCGTAGTGATAAGTTATATAACCAAATGGTTCATATGAATGCCAGTACCAGCCGTCGTTTGTCCAGATCCATCTACCTTCCTGGTAAGGCGACCAATCAAGACGAATAACAGTTGGACGCCAGACAACTACTCCGTTGTTTATTTCAATCCAAGTTCCATATGGAGATAAATTATTATAAAAATATCCGCTTACTCCAAAGTGAGCAAAACTTTCTGATGTTCCTATCAATCCCCATATTAACATTGCCGATATAATTATTAACTTTTTCATGATACACCTCGTATTAAAATGTCTCTTCTAAAAAGACAATGTTAGTGCCAATGAAAAATCTTTTATTTTGAATCTAAATTTGAAGAAAATTTCCGATGCTGTCTATAAAATTAGACAAGGGAGAATATTCAAGGGACGTTCTGTTTATGTGACCTATCTTTTAATTTTCCGCTCTTTCCATCTTAAATTACCGAATACCCCAGCAAATCCTGTAATAATTAAATAAAAAACCTGAAATAGTTCAGCTACGATGAACGTCTTTAACGAGAGATAGGGAAATAATATTCTTTTCCCTTTAATCACAATTCTGAATTCAAAAAACAATTTTAGAAGGAGACTAGCAACTAAAGTTAGTATGAAATA
>Ga0307445_10001299_pt1 | contig 14102 bp, 9 predicted proteins | sample SalMarSW160330MG_FD_202147 | JGI IMG/M metagenome (GOLD analysis project Ga0307445, IMG submission 202147) | Salt marsh sediment microbial communities from the Plum Island Ecosystem LTER, Massachusetts, United States - SW1603-30 | ecosystem: Environmental > Aquatic > Marine > Intertidal zone >...
AGAGAAAGATCCGTTATTCCATCTCCTAAAAGGGTAAGACTTCCATTGATTTCCGTTATATAACTTGAATATCGATATACAGAGTACGTAAGAGCTCCATCTGAACTTGTCCAAGATAAATCAAACACGCCATCATCATCCGGCGTTCCTGCATTAGATGATAGGTTGAACTCTCCTGGTAGTGATCCAATGATGGTTAACTCTGCGTTGGTATCAACAAAATCGAAGGTGTAATTATACGCTCCTGCAAGGTATATAAATGTACCATTTAAAAGAATTCCTGTACTTTTCTCGTACCACGCAATCCCTCCTGGTTGGGTTAAGTCCTCAAGTTCCCACACTCCAACGGGACCAAACCCGGGTAGGTCATAAACCAATTCTCGTGCGACATAAAAGTCATGGTCTCCCTCTCCATCAGTAGCTATGGGGATTGTATCATAAAGAGATGTATCCGTAAATATCCATGCGGGTGTATGACAGTCATCTCCAAACATCGAACCTCCTGACATTAGTCTTGTGAGAGGATCAAGGATCCACGTGTATGATATGTGAGTTCCCATATAATCCATTCCAAAAGTTTCATGATATAAGCTACTCGTATAAGGAGTATAGGTAAAGTTTGAATTAACAAATTCACCCATCGATGAAAAGGTATTTTTTATGTACAAGCCATCAAATAATTTAGTTTCAATAATTGATATTAACTCAGTTGCGATATTATTTTCTGTAAAAGATTCATCAGGTACAGGTGGAGCATAAGCAGTGAAATTGTAGGTTTTATATTCAGTTGGAGTCCACATGTAATTAATTGTTTCACTGGCATCAATAGGTAAACTTGAAATAGTGGTTGAATCGACGATTATATCATCAAGATATAGGAATAAATCAACATCAGTTTCATCAAATGTACCAGTATTGGTGACTGTTGCATTAATGATATAAGGATTGTTAATTTCTGCAATGGTTGGAATTTCCAATGTAACTCCTAAATCGTGATCAAAGGAAATAGCATTAGTATCGATAAAATTAAGAGTATAATTTTCACCCCCACTAATTATAAAGGTACCATTCAACAATATACCCGTACTTTTCTCATACCATGCAATTCCACCTGGAATAGTTAAATCCTCTAATACCCATACATCTACTGGACCATAGCCTGGAAGATCATAAATCAAATCATCAGTAACATTGAAAATATGTTCTTCTCCAAATAGTAGATCTATTGGGATATTATCCCCTATATTGGTATCTGTAAATATCCAGCCAGGATCGTGATGTCCCACTCCGAGAAAATATTCCCCCCAGACATCTGTTATTATTCTGGTAGTAGAATTTACATTGTAAAAGGTATTATAATCATAACCTTCCATGTCCAAGATAAACCACCAATTACCCTGAAATATAGGTCCTGAGATAGAAGAATATGAGAAATGGGAAGAACCTGTATACTCTCCCAGCCATAGGAAAGTATAATTTGTATACATGCCATCGAATAATTGACTGTCAACAATATTTATTATCTCGGTTATGAAATTGTTTATAGTGAATATTTCACCAGTCATAGGGGGAGTATAGGCAGTAAAATTGTAAATTCCAAAATCTGGTGGAGTCCACATGTAATTAATTGTTTCACTGGCACCAATAGGAAGACTCGAAATAGTGGTTGAACCTACGATTACATCATCAAGATATAGGAATAAATCAACATCAGTTTCATCAAATGTACCAGTATTGGTGACTGTTGCATTGATAGTGTAGGAATTACCAATTTTAGGATTCACAGGAGTATCTAAAGAAATGGTTAAATCATGTTCATAGTTAATCATTATATCATCTACGAGCCATCCTCTATAATTATTAAGTTCTGAATCTAATGTATCAAAAACGAACCTGAGTTGCACAGATGGATTTCCACCATATGGTGTAATATCTATGGATTCCATTTGCCATGGTGAGATAACCCCATAATTACTGTAAATCAGATCCCAATTAGTACCATCAGTTGATATATAAACATAGGATCCATCGAAAGATCCGCCACCTTCGCCTTCTCTCCAATGATAAAATTCCAAGGTAATTTCAGGAGACATCGGTAAAGAGAAGGGGTTAGATATCAACTCTCCCATTTCTGTAAACCCAGTGTCAAAATTCCCTGTTGCTTCACTACCGAACCACATGGAATGAGTTGGAGAATGGCACGGATCGGGCCATGCGCTCCCAGTATCAGTTAAATGCCATAAACCTGTAATTGATTGCCATTTAGACAACCCACTCTCAAAATCATCGAAAAAGGAGTAAGTATTATAAGTAAATTTTAGTGAAAAGTCATCAGTTAAATCATTTAGACCCACGTATGAATTATAATAACCTGTATCTACGCCTAGATTTAATCCGCATGTATATCCGTCACTTGTATAGTCTAAATAGTCATAATTGAAGATAATCTCTCCTGTATCATATAAAACTACTTCAAATGAACCGAGTAAAGGTCCATTTATATGATAAATATCTTGCCATTCTGCCACCCAATAGTTACCAAATGATTGTACATAGATATGTCCTCCATAACCGGGATATATATCATCCCAAAATGGTGCTATTAAGTAATAATTATCTAAATCTCCTGAAGGAATTGGATCGTTAGTATAATCATCAGGTGTTGAATCAGTGAAACTAAGATATCCATTAGCACCTAAATAAATTGTTGAGTAAGCTACATCGTAGAATGTAAAACTAAATGGTAAAGCTATTGTAGCAAATCCATCATCACTTAATAATAGTTCTGTCCCACCAGACGCGTCTATCCAACTATATGCATTATCTTCAATCATGTCATAATTAGTATACGGTGATACTGGCGCTAGACTTTTGACGACCAGCTCATACGGATAGGGTTGAGTGCTGCTTCCCTTATCAAAATCATAAGGTAACCTTCGATAACTGAGATATTGTCCATCGAGGGATAAAATTGGGAATTCATCGAGATATGGCCCATCTGTTAGCTGCTCAAGGCCAGTACCGTCTACATTTATCTTGTAAATATGCATATTTCCATCCGATCGGTTACTTCCCATTAACAATCCCTGCTCATCGCTCGGATCGTAATTATTGACTGAATTCGTGTATGCATCGTCAAGAATCGTTCGCTCATTAGTGCCATCCATATCAATTGCGTACAAATTACCGACATTGCTCCAGACAACGGTGTTCCCATCGGCTAGTACGTAGACGCCTATAACATTTGAGAATGCTTTAATGGTGGTCCTGCCCGAACCGTCCACATTACACGATTTATAAGTAGTGGGTTGCCCGAAGCTCGATTGCCTTCCCCATAAAAGCTTATTTCCTGTAGGTGATAAAGTATATCTCCATGTGTAATCGGGCGCGGATATTGCATACCAACTATCGGTGCCATCATCATTACATGCAAAGGTTTGGTACCATCCACCTCCTGTGTTAGCATGAAAATATACTAAATTCGTTCCTGGAATAAATCTTCCCCAACCTGCCCAACCACTAGTTCCTCCAGACGGTCCTATTCCATTGCTTTGAGTAAAAGTAACTTGAGTCATACCCGTTCCGTCAGCTCGTATTTTCCAGAGTTCGTTCCGACCATAGTATGAAGAAGGGGTACCTTCCTCAAGTCGTATTCTGAAAAGAATCCAGTCACCCTGCCAGTCTTCCAAACCGTTATATTCGGCTCCAGAGAATATCAATACGTGATTTATGAGTTCTGCATCAGATGGGTTTTTATCTGCTACCCAGAGTTCACAATTCCACGCCGTTCCACTTGGACTCTTTATATACGCTACTTTATTACCATCTGGTGACCATAGATGGTCAGATACGTCCGAAAGGGTATAAATGTTTGCACTTGAATTAGGTGTTTTTAAATTAGGTTGTTTGTTGATTTGTAGATTTCCTTGATAATTTGTGAAGTTAAGACTAGAAAATCCTAAGAGAAAACATAGTGTAACTAAAACTATCTTATTTTTTGTTATATTTTCCATTTTAATTTCGCCTATTAAATATAGACATGCATGTTTATTCATGCATGTTATAAAATTATGATTATCTTATATTTAACATTTATGTATAAAATAATCAGTTAAAAAAATCCTTACTTCGTTGAAGGTTTGCTATTTATGCTATAGTAATCAGAATTTCTCATTCTTTCATAATATAAATTCTATCTTTTAATTTTTATTCGATCAACAATTTATCATATTATAATTGACGAGTGAAAAAATAGTAGATTCTACTTTTGAAGCTAATAGAAGGCAGGAATTTATTGCTTATATCTTGTTAATCTTTACCATGGTTATTTGGGGAGGTACTTGGCCATTAGGTCGCTGGTTAGTTTCTGAAGAAGTTGGAGGAGCCACTATCCCTCCCTTTATGATTGCTACTATTCGGTATTTTCTGGCTGTAATTTGTTTTTTTCTTATTCTTAGGTTTAAAGAAGGAATATTAAATTGGCAGTTTGCTAAACAGCATTGGAAAATATTAGCTTTAATGGGATTGTTCTCGGTAACAATTTATCAAGCAGGTTATTTAATTGGAGAGATATTTACTAGTGCTAGTGACGCGAGCATTATGGTGGCAACTAATGCAGTCTGGGTAATTATTCTTTCAAGCTCTTTCTTGAAATCTGAACATTTTGCTTGGAGAAAAATGATTGGTTCAATACTAGCATTTATCGCCGTAATTATTGTCGTGGGTTTTTCTCCAAACTTAAATGTGGAGAATCGAATTCTTGGAGATATCATGATACTTTTAGCAGCACTAGGATACGCCAGTTATACCGTTCTTTCAAGATTTTTCATAAATAAAACTCGTGAAGATACTGAATTATACCAACCAAGTTCTATTTGGATAATGACATGGATTTCTTTGTTTGGATTATTAATGACCACTCCGATAGCTCTAATTATTAGCCCAGAATACTTAAATCCAATCAATTATTTGACAATACCCTCTCGAGTATGGATTGGTATCTCATATCTAGCATTTATTTCCACGATAGGAGCATATACATTTTATTTGGAAGGAATTAAACGTTTAAATGCAAGTAGAGCAGCAATTTTTCAAACTTTGGTTCCCTTATTCGGAGTAATTTTTTCAGCTCTATTTTTACAGGAAAAATTTGATGTTTTTATCTATCCTTTTGCTCTGTTATTAGTAATCGTGGGAATTATTTTGGTGAATCTCAAAAAACAAAATTAAGTAATCCAATAGGTTAAGTGATAAATTTGAGAATTCCTATTCAAGTATTAGTTTATCCGGTTAGAAAAATCGATAATGATTGGGAATATTTGATGCTAAAAAGAATTAAAGATCGTGGTGGTTTTTGGCAAGGTGTTACAGGCGCTCCCGAAGGTAATGAAACTCTCTATGAAGCGGCTAAAAGAGAATTACATGAGGAAACTGGCTTTAAATCAGTAAATTTAATAAAAACAGATATTTCCTATATAATTCCAATGGAAGAAAGATGGAAAGATATTTACCCTAAAGGCACTAAGCAAATCCCTGAATTTCTTTTTATAGCGATTTTGAATAAAGAACATCTACCTAAAATAGATCCTATTGAACATGACTATTGGAAATGGTGTTCATATGAAAGCGCCATGAATCTTTTATCATTAGAAGATAATAAAAAAGCTCTCGAGCATGTTCAAAAGTTTTTGAAAGAATATTTAATTAAAGAAAAAATATAATTCTACTATTCACCCAATTTTTCACATTAATAATGCTTAAGATCAGATCCTAATCGTTTCTCTTATTTTCAAATTTTTTCTTCAGATCCTTTTTATTTATAGAAAATTCTATATAAAAGAGAAACCTACCTAAATTTATAAAATAAAAATATGATCCTTATGTCGATCTCTTCAAAATCTGATATGATTAATAAAATAGAAGCAGAATACCATAAGCAGTTAAAAGAACTTGAATCATCCCTAGCTGCAAAACATAAACAATTAACCCAAATCGAACAACAAATGAAACATGAAGAAAAAAAGATATACAATTCGAATTTACCTTCACTAAAAGTCAAAAGAATAGAGCTAAATGCCTCGATTTTAAAGTTAAAAAAAGAGATAATACAACTTAATAAGGAAAAAAAAAAGAAATTGAAAAAACTATAATTTTTCTTTAGAATTAAAAAAATGATTTAATAATATATTGGAATCTGCTTAAAATTGCCAATAAATAGCAAACAAATAAAAAAAAGGAGATTTTAAGTAAATTTAGAGATCAAAGTGCCTCTTTTTCAATGTAAAATACAACGCAATTAGAAAATACACGCCTGTTGAGTAGAAGAAAATCCAATTAGCGGGGGGCATGAAAAATTCGACCTCGAGAATCATAGAAATAAAATTTAATAAAAGAAATCCCGTCCATATACTTAGTGATCGCGTATTTACTGGTTGTTTAACGACGAAGTATAATATAATAGCGGCTAATGAATAAAGATTTATTATGATTAATGAAATAGGAACCCAAAATCCTTGTAACCAAAAGATTAACAAGAAACCACATGGAAACAAAATGAAGAAATTGAGGTAATACAATATCCTTCTTGTTAAATCTTCTTGATGTTCAATTTTATACCAGATTATACCAAGCCAAACAAATACAATCCATAACGTCACTAAATCTATTATATCGTCAGCATGGAAAGGAGTGTCCATCCCATAGTGAGTGCCCCAATAAGCCGTGATCATTCCATACCCCAAAATCTGGGTGAGTAATATGTGATATGTTGACTTTCCAATCAAAGATATTACCCTTGAGATTCTTGCATTTGATATTTCGGGTAAAAAGCGAAGTGCTAATAATATTATGAATGCGGAGTAAGGGAAAACCAATAAATGATAATCACCTCTTAGAAGCGGGATACCATCAAGTTTTAATCGAAAATCAAAGAATTGGTAGGCAATTAAGTATACCAAGCTAATTGGGAATAAGATCCACATAAATCGGTTCCGTTTATCATTTATTCCATGACTAAATGAAAACCACATGCCCAAACCTACAGCTGAAAGATAGAATAAAATACTACAACTAAATAAGGAATATATATGTACTTCTTCCCACGATGTAAAAGTTTCACCTATCAGGAAAAATATTATTGCTTGCATCGTAATTTCAATGACAAATGTAAGAATTAAGGATGTAATTGGTTTTTTAGCAAATCCCCAATATAGTAATGGAGCAATAAGAATAAATTGAAATAAAACCGGGATAAACCAATTTCCAGGACCCCAAAAAGGCATGATTAAATAAAAAAGATTAATTAATCCATGATCTGGATAGTATTGGGTATCATACATTAATATGAAGTCAAATCCATACATGAATAAGCCAATAAAAGTTGAAGCAGCATATAATATGAGAAAAGGAATAACAAATCGCAAGATTTTATGCTTGAAATAACTCCAAGAATACAATTGTTTTAACGTTAAATTTCCTTTTCCTCTAAAAGAATGACCCATATTAAATCCAAGTATTATTAAAAAAACGGGGATAGAGATTCTTTCCCAGAGTGCAACTCCAATTTCACTCTTGATGTTCCAAGATACAAAGTGGTCGAAAATGACCAATACTATCATTAATGCTTTTAAAAAATCAATTTGGAAGAAATTTTTTCTATGCTCAGTCAAAAATTCTTCTTGCTTGAAATTTTGATATTGTAAATCGTTCATTATTTACATAATTAATTATAGTTATTATCTAGAGTATAATTAATCATTATAACTCACATGTCAACTTATAACATTAAAGGAGTCCAATTTTTAGATTATCGATGGCTCTTTATTGAAAAGATCAATTGTTCAACTTGCTATATCTTAAATTTTATAAGTTGACTAAGCTTTTTGATTAATATAATTAAATATAATCAAAAAGAAATTACAATCATGAAAAGAAGCGATTTTGGAATAATAATTTTGTCTTTTGGAATTATTATAATTTTTCTTATCACACCTTTATTAATAACTATAGGAAATATTGAAAAAACTAGTAATGGGGAAATTCAAATCTCAAAACCAAATAATAATATATTCGAAGTAGAAATTTATAATCTCATTTCTGGAGGGGATATCTACATAAAAGAAATGAATATAGAATCTACGAATGTAATTGAAGCCTCATGGGAGTTAAGTTATACTGGTCTTAGCTTTCCTGAAAATTCCCTTTCAATAATCCCCATAATCAAGGATTCAATTCTTATCATATTTATGAGAACTCCAGTGAGTATCAATATTAAAAGATCGAATATTACAATTCTTTTCAATCCAGATTATACTTACAATATAATGTCCAATTCTTACAAAGCTAATGTCGATTTTGATGCTTTTAATATTCATTTTAAAAAGTTCGATTTCAAAACTAGTTCCGGAAATCTAAATATTAAATTAAATTGTTGCAGTGTTCAAGAGAATTTTATGTTGTCAACTGGCTCAGGAAACATAAAATTAAAGCTTGATTATATTAATTTCTCTAAAAATTTTATTTGCCAATCAAATACAGGGGTTCAATTGTTTGATCTTTGGAATATTAGATTTGAATCTATAGCTGATTGTACTGTAACTTCAAATACGGGATATATTAGATTATTCTGGGCAAATCATTATAATAAGTCTCAAAATATGAATATTAAAGTGCATTCGAACTATAATATTAGAGTAAAATTTTGGTGCCCTATTGAGATAATGAGGAGTCAAGTATCGTTATTTACAAATGATGGCACTATTGTTTTTGTTAGAGACAAGAAACTTTTTCACGAAATCAGCGAAAATGTCCATCAATCGAATGGAATTAACAATCTCTCTTTAGATTCTTATAATGTTAGTGCAGCATCTTATAACGGCGAAACGTTGGTTCAGCTTGTTAATTGCTTTAAATGGTCCCGAGTGTGTGACTGGACTCAAGATTTCGACCAGTACAATGTGAAGAAATCTGGTAATTATTCGTTATATCGAATAGATTATGATGTCAGTACTATCAACTTTTTTAACACGAAATATACATATCTGAATGAATCAAGATACTTGAACATCAATTTTGAACCCCTTGCTGTCTCTAGTGAAAAATTGGTGCACATTGATTGGCAGTTAGAATATATACATGCTATGGGAATTGGTGTTGGGGACCTCAATATCTTGCTAACTCAAAAGGAAATATCTGGAATCATAAAAGTTTACTTAAAACTCGATTTTATTCTTGATAAAATATTACCGACGTTTGTTGATTATAATGTCACTGTTTATTATCATCCAAATTATAGATTTAACCAATTTTTAATTTCTTAAGAAAATAATCATCTACTCTCTTGAATTAGGCGAAAATTAACGTTTTAAAAAAATATTAGAGATTAGTGAGAGCTTCTTCTAATTTCTGAAATTTTAGTGCAATTCCTCCTGAAAAGGCTTGTTTTATACAAACTGAAAAAGAAATTAAGGATTATACTTTAAAAAGAAAGAGTTTTATTAATTGATTCAACTAAAAAGATCCTGCTGTACTAGAAGGAATTAATAAGATATCATCGCTATTATTTACATTATAATCTTTCAATTGGTCATCCTCATCCATTGTGACTCCACCTGAACTAAGATGAAACTCATCTGGATTAAGACCAAAGAGATTCCCTAGAGTTCTTTTTACATCGCTTACCCGATTGGCATCGTTCACGGTTAATTTCTCTTTTTTTTCCCCAGGACCTATGGTAGACATGAAATATAATGTTGATTTCTTCCCCGAAGCAGGTGTCTTTGAAGCTGGCGTTTTTGATTTAACGGCTTTAAATTCATCATCTAAATCTTCTTCAAAACTCATTGTAATCACTCCATAAATTATTTTATGATTAATTCTATAGCGATATTTAATAGTTATAAAACCCTTTGGAATAATTTTGAAGTTTTATAAACAAATAGCATTAGTAGAGAAAATGGATTTTACGAAGCATCCCGTCTTTTAGATTTATCAAATAAATCATTTAGTTCAGCTAAAATCGCCGATTTTACGTGCCTTTCAGGTCTAATTGTTGCTTCGAACCTTTGAGTTGGAGTTAATTCAGAAGATAATTCTACTTTAGGTGGTGGCTTTAATTCTCCTCTATCTATTGGAGTTTTCATTTCAAGAGTTCTAATCCTTCTATCCAATTCATTATATTGGGTTAATACACTTTCAGAAAGACGGATAATCCCATTTAAAGTGCTTTCTAATACAGTTGACATGCCTTCTAACTTCATATCGGATAATGTAGCTGTTTTTTGCATGGTGTTTTTCAAATATCTCGAGAATTTTGGCTCATTTGCAATTGCCGAGTATATGGAACTAAAATACATTTCATAATCAAATCTCTCATGCTCTTGAAACACATCCTTGATCATATCTTTTACCAATTCGACATTTAAGATTATTTCTGGATCATCCTTGACATCCGGGTCGAACTTATGTATGAATATTAAAATATAGGGATTTTCTTCTAATTTATTAAAAACTTCTAGGATTTGCTTGAAATACATTATACTTTTTTTATAATTATCGGAATCTTGCAAATCGATTACATAAATTACCAGATCAACCTTAAGAAAATACTTTTCTGGATTACTCAAGTACACTTCTCTATATTCCTCTTGTCCGCCAAAATCCCATAAAATTAGAGCCATATCAGAGGTTACTATCTCTTGTCGTTGCACACCTTTAGTTGGTGTTAACTTTGCAAGATCTTTTATGCCAATTTGCCCCCCAAATTTCCTTAGAATGGTTGTTTTACCGGCATTTCCCAATCCTACAACCACAATTTTTTGTTCCTTGCTCACGTATGACTCAGATTCTTCTTGAATTCTTTTAATTATGCAACTAATTGTAACTGCTTTCTTTAGTTTCTCTTCAATTTCAAGATCTGCTTGGAGGATGTGCTCGATCCTTCTCTGAGATTCTTCATTTTCATATAAAATTAAAAAAGGTTGTTCCGGATCTAGCTCCGCAAATTGACTGATGGTCGAAATCTTAAACAAATCTTGAAAAAGCGATGCATCTGCGTCTGTTATAAATTTAAAACTAGATGCTGGTAAATTGGCAATATCTTCCAATTTCAACTTTTTTACATTTATTATCTTGGACTTGTCCAAAAATTTAGTAATGAGCTCGATTTTTTTGTCAGTCATCGTCTCAATATAACCATGTTTGTGATCTATATATAAATTAACCCTTATGTTCTTTTTCTTTTAGTACCATTAGTGAAAAATAATTATTAAAAACTCAATGATATTTCCCTTAGGAGTTCATTTGCCATTTCCGGAGATTTTCTCGCCATATGATATTTTTTAAATTGATTTAGTATTTTATCAGTAAATGCATCTTTCTATATCCATTTTCTCATTATCTCATGAAAGGTTATGAAATGTGATTTTTGTTTAATAATATAAATATTTATATTTTCATTTTAAATATAGAAACTTATGATTTTAATTATGAAATATCCATTTCATAAAATTCAATCGTAGAATCATGAAATAAAGAGAATTCATTCTCTAAAATAATTCATAAGCTAAAATGGGGGAAAATTTTATTTTTTCTGAGCACGTAACTTTGGATTATGATAAATTGACTGCAAACAGTCATGCAACATTTTTTTATTAAAAATATAATTAGGAAGAGGAAAACATGAGTATTTTACCAAGCTGGAAATTAAGGATCCTCATAGGGGGAATTATCGTAACAATAATAGGCCTCGTCTTGATGATTTTCATCGGTTTACATCCAATTTACATCGGTTTATTTATTCTTGGAATAATATGTCTCTTGATCGGAGTGATTCTTAGGGTAAAAAAAGTTGGTACTAGCACAAACTGAAAGATTTTTTCGGATATAATATTAAATTCTTTTTTTATTTATTATTTGAAATTTGGGAAAAAGTAACATGATGAAATTACATTATAAAACCCCAAAGATGTAAACTAATATATCAATTGAAAAAATAAGGTGTTAGAAAAATATGTAATAAAAAAAAATGAAAGGATTATTTTAAGTTTGTTATTCTTGTATGGCTTTTCTTCTTCTAAGTAATAAAACAATGGCGACAAGGGCTACTCCAGCTATTATTGAAATTACGACTATGATAATGACAAGAGAATTATCGGGTATTTCCTTGACTATATTCACGCTTTCAGATGAAATGTTGCCTATTGTGTCGTTAGCATAAAAAGTTATAGTTATGGATCCTTCGGGAAGACCATTCCAAACTGCTTGGTCAATAGTCCCATTAGCTGTAAAGAAGAATTTAGTAATTCCACCATCAAGAGAATACCACATCTCCTCCAGAAATGTGTCAGTAATAGTTACACTAAAACTTGGTGCATTAGTACCAAATGTATCATCTTCAAGGGGAGAATTAATAATTATTACAGGTGGCCCATCTTCAGTGAGAGGCAAATAATCTATGCTTCCCGCCCCACCTCCGATAAACAAATATGGAGTATCTACAATTCCATCAGTTGGGCTTATATCTGGCCCAGTATGATTATCCCAATAATTCCCCATTGTTGTAGAATTCCAATCATTGAATGCACCATCATCATAAGCATGTCTCCCATTACCTTTAAAAAAATTGTGATAAATCAAATTATGAGAAGAACTTGAATCTAAGTGAACTCCATCAAATACATTATCAATTAGCCGATTATGATAAATTATCGTATCGTCACCATCAGTAAGACTGATGCCATGTTCTTGATTCGAAATTGCTTTTGTACCTACAATCGTGTTATCATTACTATTATCGATTCTAATCCCACTTAAACTGTTGTTTAATAGGATATTATCTGAAAAGAAATTGTCATTAGCTCCTGCTGTCAAGCCGATCCCATATTGTAAATTTTTAAAACTTGTATTTCTTGAGAAAGTATTATTATCAGCATTAAATAGAAATATGCCTTGCCAGCAATGCTCAATACTATTTCCGTCAATTAAATTGTCATGATAACTACCTTGTATTACAATTCCTGATCCTGAACCATCTCCGTAAATTGAATTACCTGAAATCTCGTTAAAATTACCCATAATATATATCCCATGCCGATGGTTAATGAGCGTGTTTTCTGAAACTATGTTGTAATCGCTTAAGATACAATAAATGGCAGCATTTCTATGGTTATTAAAATAGTTCCCAATTATTTTTCCGTTTGTAACATTATTGAGAGAAATTCCCCCATCAGTAGCACCAGAAGATGAATTAAGAAGAGTGCATTTTTGAATAATAAAATATGCCTTAGAATTTGAGATTGATATACAACTATCAGTAAGATTACCATCTACGATTAAATCCTCCAGAATATAAGGATCTTGTTCACTACCGGATCCACCTCCAAACCATGGTTGTGCTTCTGCCCATAACCAGTTAGTTAAGCTTCCAGGGAGATCATCAATAGCAATGTTGTAATACGCTATTGATGATTTTAAATCATACACATCCTTTTGACTTACTAATAATGGAGTAAAAGAATAGAGAATTGAACTGTGAATCGGTATTAGTAGAATAAATCCTATTATGATAGTAAATTTTATTTTTTTATTTTTTTTAATCAAAATTTATTCACCTAAAAAGGATTTACACTTCAAAATTGCTTGATCTTATTTAAATCTAATCCATAAATTAAAAAAACTTTTATTACATAAATGTCAAATCAATTTGAACTTGATTTGAATAGGATCTAAACCCCTGTAAGAGTTAAAAATAGTTATTTATTATTTTTTTATCTACTCCTTTCAAAGAAGATTTTTAAGCTTTTTTTTTTACTTTTGAATTATTACATTAACCTTTTTAATTTTAAGCATATGGAATTAATTTATGGAAACTAATTCAGATACTTATGGAGATAACTTTCAACAAAAGTCAAAATATCTTAGAGGAAAGTTACCTCAACATTATTTAGATTGGGTGAATAAACCAAAAACGTATAAGGAGTATCTTGACGCTAAAAAAAGGATTCCTTTACCACCTCCTAAGTTTGAAGAAGATTTATCTTTTTGGAAAGTTATTATGAATAGGCAATCTTCAAGGAAATTTAGTCGGGAATCTCTTGATTTAGAGC
>Ga0307445_10001301_pt1 | contig 14091 bp, 11 predicted proteins | sample SalMarSW160330MG_FD_202147 | JGI IMG/M metagenome (GOLD analysis project Ga0307445, IMG submission 202147) | Salt marsh sediment microbial communities from the Plum Island Ecosystem LTER, Massachusetts, United States - SW1603-30 | ecosystem: Environmental > Aquatic > Marine > Intertidal zone >...
GCCAGCCTAAAGTGGCGCATTCGTCTAGCGGTTAGGACACCTCCCTCTCAAGGAGGAGATCGCGGGTTCGAATCCCGCATGCGCTACCACTTAATCTCTCCAAAAAGCTATAAATATACCGGCCAGAATTAAAACGCTGCCGATAATTTCAAACAGCTGCGGCGCCTCGCCGAGTATCAAAAAAGCCCAGATGTTCGCCCCCACCGGCTCTCCGAGGACGGCGATAGTCACCAGCGTTGCGGAAACAAAACGCAACGACCAGTTCAGGGACAGATGCCCTAATAACTGGGGCACCAGCGCCAGCAGAATCATCATCAAATAGGTATTACCCGTATAGCCGAATAGCGGATAGCCCGCGATTAAAGACGCGAACAGAAGCAACAACCCGGCCGAACTACAGGTAACCGAACCATAAACCAGGAGACTCATGGTGCGGCGGAGGCGGCGGCCGATGAGCAGATAACCCGACACCGCCAAAGCCCCCGACAGGGCCAGGATACCTCCCAGAAAAGAACCGGCGCCGATACCCCAGTTGCCGTAGCAGATAAGAGCGGCGCCAGCGAAACAAACCACGATGCCCGCCACAATCTTGCGAGATATCTTTTCCCGGAAAAACAGGTAGGAAGCAATGGCGACAAACAACGGGCTGGAAGTAACCAGGATAACCGAAGTAGCCACCGACGTATAGCTGAGAGAAGATATCCACAATCCAAAATGGAGTGCCAGAAACACGCCCGAGATTAGCGCTAACCGCAGGTCGCGAAAATTGATATGCCTTAGCTCGCTCCGGGAGAATTTCAGCGTCAACGGCCAGAGCACCAGCGAAGCCGTAATCAGCCGGTAGGAGGCAATTATCAGCGGGGGTGCTTCGGCAAGGCGAATAAAGATGGCGGCAAAGGAAACGGAAACCACACCAATAAAGATTATCAGGTGCTGGCGAATCATAATTGGTATTATATAATCGGCCTACCCAAATAACAATAAATAACGGCTGACGACTTAACCTCAGGCATCATGTTTGACTTATTTAACGTGTGAACGGCATAATATTAAGAGAAGTCGTCCTTTACAATCGAGATGGAAACCAGCCCGATAGTAAGGCAAGTAAAGGCAAATCTAAAAGACCGGGGGTTCTCGGTATCAACCTGCCCTATCGAGCGCCCGGACGATTTTAAACAAGACCTCGAAGCGCCTCTGAAAAGGGGGCTGCTCGGGTAAACATCGGTATGTTATATTTTAATTAACCGGAACTATCAGCTAATTGTTGACATATAGTCCCACATACACTATATTCAGTGATATAAGGCCGTCTCTCATCTTAAAATTTGACATGGCCGTTAGATGTATTCAAAATAGTAAGTTAGAATAATAATTATTTCTCCAAACTACGCTCTTGGTTAATGCGAACAACTGCGTAAGAACTAAGACTTGATTCATATATTAGACCCCAGCGTATTAGTAACAGGCTAATATAGCGAGAGGAGGAAATCAAGTGAAGAAAATCGGCATTGGCAAACTATTATTGACGCTCCTGATTCTTGTCCTGGCAGCTTCTTTATTGGCTGCCTGCAACGGCGACAAAACGACTACCCCCCCTCCCACTACCACCACTCCTCCAACCACAACCCCCGGGGGAGAAACCACCACGCCTCAACCCACCGTTAAGAATCCCGGCACATATATCTACGCCACTATCGGGCCGTGGGATTCTCTTGACCCGGCCTACGCTTACGACACCGCCAGCGGTGAGGTAATTCAGGCCGCGTACGAACCCCTGATATCCAACTGGACGACCGAAAGCACCACCGAATACGCCCCCATACTGGCGACGGAATATACCGTCTCCGACGATGGCCTGACCTACCGGTTCAAAATTCGCGAAGGCGTCACCTTCCACAACGGTAACTCGCTAACCCCCGAAGACGTCGAGTATTCGTTTGAACGCGGCATGGTTCAGGATTACGGTGCCGGGCCGCAATGGATGTTATTCGAGCCGTTGTTTGGTACCGATACCCAAAGTTCCCGCACCGACGCTGGCCTTCTTCCCCTAGACGACATCAAGAGCAAGGTGGAAGTCGACGGCCAGTGGGTACAGTTCAACCTGGCCGGTCCTTACGAACCGTTCCTCCAGATTTTGTCCCAGTCATGGGGCTCTATCGTCGATAAGGAATGGTGCATCGAAAATGGCGACTGGGACGGCACCCAGGCATCTTACGAAGCCCTCAACGACCCGCCGTCCGGCGGTTCGCCGCTGCAGGAGATAATGAACGGGACCGGCCCCTTTGCGCTGGAGAGAATTGAATCCGGCGTTGAGACCGACCTGATTCGCAACGACAACTACTGGAGAGCGCCGGCCAACCTGGAGAGGGTCATTATCAAGGTCGTTGACGAATGGACCACCCGGAGACTGATGCTGGAAGCCGGCGACGCCGACATGGTTGACGTACCGCGCGCCCACATCGACGAGCTTGAAGGTGTGGCCAACCTCACCGTCTTCCAAGATTTGCCGACCCTCCAGAACACGGCCATGTTCTTCCAGTTTGCCATCAGCCCGGACAGCACTTTCGTTGGCAGCGGCCAGCTGGACGGCGATGGAATACCGCTAGACTTCTTCTCGGATGTCGATGTCAGGAAAGGCTTCGCCTTTGCCTTTGACTACGATACCTTCCTTGCCGACGCCTTCAAGAACGAAGCCCAGCAAATCGGCTCGCCAATCGTAGAAGGTCTGTCCTACTACGACTCCAATGCCCCCCGATATACTCTGGACCTGACCCAAGCCGAAGCACACCTGAAGCTGGCCTGGGGCGGTCAGGTATGGGATAATGGTTTCACCTTCACTATCGCCTACAACTCCGGCAACCTTGAGAGGAAGACCGCTTGCGAAATCCTGCAGCAGAACCTGCTCAGCATCAACGAGAAATTCGTGGTTCGCATCCAGGTGATGCAGTGGCCGTCCTTGCTGCGCGGTATGTATGCCAGCCTCCTGCCCATGTTCCAGATTGGTTGGGTAGCCGATTATCCGGATGCCCATAACTTCATCTTCCCCTTCATGCACAGCGCGGGCACCTTCTCCTCCTGGCAGAACTACAGCAATCCGGCGGTAGACGCCCTTATTGCCCAGGCTATATCGGCGCCGACCTCCGCGCAACGTGAAAGTCTGTACCGGCAGCTTGACCAGATATACTACGACGAAGTTCCCAGTGTCCAGGAAGCCCAGCCTCTGGGCCGGCGGTATTTCCGCGACTGGATTACCGGGTTCTACTTCAATCCGGTCATCCCCGGAGCGTCAGGTAACCTGTACGCACTGCATAAGGGTTACTAGTCCCTTTCCAGCGTAAAAGCTGGAGGAAAAATGCAATAGAATAAACCTTGGCAGGAGGGAAGGCTCCCCGATAGCACCGAAATAGCCTTTCCTCCTGTCAAGAAGATGTGTGAATTTTGGAACTTCGAGCTTATATTTTACGGCGGCTGATATTACTCATCCCCGTTTTATTCGGCGTAACCGTCCTCATATTCGCCTTGCTTCAGCTTTTCGACCCCGTTGAAAGGGCGGCCCTCTATGTCAGGGACGCGCGGCAGTTCGGAAATATTGATGAAATCATCCAACGCTACGGTCTGAACGAACCTATCTGGACACAGTTCGGGGTCTGGTTCAACGAAGTAATCCACGGTAACCTGGGATGGTCCAAGGTAGTATCTCTACCGGTTACCAAAGCCATCTGGAGTTTTCTTCCCGCCACGATCGAATTAGCTCTTTACGCGACGCCGTTAATCATCCTGGGTGGCATTTTCCTGGGGAAACAGGCGGCCGCCCATAAGGATAAACCTATCGACCACATTACCCGGGGCGGGGCGATAATCGGGTGGTCGTTGCCCACCTTCTGGCTCGGGTTACTATTGTTGATGGTGTTCTATGGATTTTTCAGGGGATTATTGCCTCCGGAGAGATTGAGTACCGAGATGAGTATTCTGGTCAATTCGGACCAGTTTATCAGATACACCAAAGTCAACACCCTGGATGCAATTTTAAACGGCAACGGAAAGGTATTCCTGGATGCTCTCCGTCACCTGGTGCTGCCGGTAGTAACCCTTACCGTGGTCAACGTGGCCTTTATTATGCGGCTGATGCGCTCCAGTATGCTGGAGGCGCTGGGCAAAGGATACATCTTCTCTGCCCGGGCTAAGGGCCTGAGCGAAAAAGTGGTCATCAATAAACACGCCGGCAGAAACGCCCTGATACCGGTGCTAACCGTAAGTGGTTATATATTCGCCTCTATCGTCAACGGCGTGGTGATTACGGAAACTATATTCAACTATAAAGGCCTGGGCTGGTTCGCCTGGCAATCGGCCGTCAACCTAGATGCCCCTTCGGTGCTCGCTTTCGCCCTTTTTAACGGTATCTTGTTCGTCGTCACCAATCTCGTCGTCGACCTCCTCTACGCACGTATTGATCCCAGAATCAGGTTGGGGGCCACCGTTACATGAGCGGTCTGAAATACTTCCTGTACCAGCTGCGCAGGAATCCGCTATCACTAGCCGGCTTTGCCATATTGATTGCCTTTGTCTTCATCGCTATTCTCGCCCCTGTTATCGCGCCGCCGCCGGAAGGCCATATAAACGTCTATCAAATCCCCCGAGACGGTTATTCACCCACTCCCCAGCCACCGAGCGTGGAACATCGCTTCGGCACTACCCAGGGGCAATACGACATCTTTTACGGCGTTATCTGGGGAACCCGGTCGGCCTTTCAGGTCGGGTTAATCGTCATACTATCGGTGCTGGTAATAGGTATTATCCTGGGAAGCATCGCCGGGTATTTCGGCGGCATAGCCGACGAGATTATCATGCGAGTAACGGATATTTTCCTGGCCTTCCCGGCGCTTATTCTGGCGATGGCAATAACGGTTGCCCTGGGCCCCAGTCTGAACAGCGTGATAATTGCTCTCATCATCGTCTCCTGGCCGGCGTACGCCCGTCTGGTAAGGGGCGATATCCTCACCGTAAGGGAAGAAGACTACGTGCAGGCTACCCGGGGCATCGGCAGCTCTCATCTGCGAATCATCGTCGCGCATATCCTCCCCAACTCTATATACCCTACTTTAGTCATGGCCTCCCTGGACATCGGCGCCGTGGTGCTGTCGGCGGCCGCCCTTAGTTTCCTGGGGCTGGGGGCACCGGAGGGCTACGCCGACTGGGGGCAGATGGTTCAATTCGCCCGGAACTGGATTGTCGGCCCCTCAGGGGACCCGTTTGCCTACTGGTACGCGGTGGCCATCCCGGGATTGTTTATCCTGTTCTTCGTCCTGGGCTGGAACCTGCTGGGTGACGCCTTCCGGGATATTTTAGACCCGAGACTGGGGAAGAGCTAACGTGAGCGCTCTATTATCCATCAAGGATTTAACGGTGCGTTTCTATACCTACGACGGTACGGTAACGGCACTTAACAACATCAGCCTGAATATCGGGGAAGGCGAGACCTACGGCATCGTCGGCGAAACCGGGTGCGGGAAGACCATGACGGCGCTATCCATCCTGCGTTTGATACCGCCGCCCGGCCGGATAGACAGCGGCAGCATCGAATTCAACATCCAGAACGGCAAAGCCGTTGACCTGCTGCGCATACCGGAAAGAGAAATAAGGAGTATCCGGGGCAACAAAATAGCCATGATTTTCCAGGAACCGAATTCGTCGCTGAATCCCGTTTATACCATCGGCGACCAGATTTCGGAGTCCATTCTGCTGCATCGGCAAGCGGTGGTGGTGAAAAGGATAATGGAAAATATCGACAAGCCGGTGAAAAACAAAAGCTTGTTGAGGAAGCTCTTAGCGCCGGTGACCCGCTCTACCGAGAAATACATCTACAACGCTATCATCAGGAATCCGGCCACGAGCCTGCCCCGCCTCATCCAGGGCACCCCTCTGCTGCGTAACCTGCTCTGGCGTACCAAGCTTGAGGCCACGAAGATAGTGACAGAACTGCTTAAAGACGTTGAAATCCCGGATGCCGAAAGAATTGCCCGACAATATCCCCACGAATTGAGCGGCGGCATGAAACAACGCTCGGTTATCGCCATGTCGCTGGCCTGCAACCCGAAGCTGCTGATAGCCGACGAGCCCACCACCGCCCTGGACGTAACCATCCAGGCTCAGATACTCGACTTACTGCGGAACCTGAAAAAAGAACACGAAGCGTCAATCCTCTACATTACCCACGACCTCGGCGTGGCCGCTGAGATATGCGATAGAATCGGCGTGATGTATTGCGGCAGCATCTGCGAGGAAGCCAGCGTTGAGGAAATATACGCCAAACCGCTGCACCCGTACACTCAGGCCCTGATGGCCGCCGTACCCAAGCCCGGACAGGATTTTAAATCTATCCACGGGTTTTTACCCAGCCTCATCGACGTTGAAGACAAATGCCAGTTTCAACCGCGCTGCACTCGATGCCGGGACATCTGTAAAGAACAGAGCCCCGGAACAAGAGAAGTATCACCGGGGCATTTCGTGTCCTGTCACCTGGTATAAGGAGTACCCCTTGGAGTCATTGATAGAAACAAGGAACCTGAAAACCTACTTTCCCATACTGGGAGGTTTTCTCAGAAGGCCCGTCAACACGGTCAAAGCGGTGGACGACGTTAGCCTGTCAATTCAAAAAGGGCAATGGATGGGCCTGGTTGGCGAATCGGGTTGCGGCAAGACCACCCTGGGAAAAACTATCCTGCGTTACTTTAAACCAACTGCCGGTCATATCTATTTCAACGTACCTTCCGAAGTCAAGGAGAGAATCGAGGCATCGGACCATCTGAAACACCGACCGAGCGAAATAAATACCCTGATTAAACAGCACGATTTGGCCTCTTTCGGCAACCAACAACTCAAGACGTTCCGGAAAAGGATGCAACTGGTATATCAGGACCCGTACACATCGCTCAATCCCAGGATGAGAATCGGCACCACCATCGGCGAGCCGCTCATCGTAAACAAGCTGGCGCACGGCAAGGCCGTCAAGGAAAGAGTTATCGAGCTTATGGATATGGTGGGACTATCCCGGGAGCACTACAAAAGATACCCCCACCAGTTCAGCGGCGGGCAAAGACAGCGGGTATCCATCGCCAGAGCGCTGGCGACCAATCCGGAGTTTATCGTTTTCGACGAACCTACCTCCGCGCTGGACGTCTCCGTTCAAGCCCAAATCCTCGAACTGCTGGAGAAGCTGCTCAAAGAAAAAGGGCTCACCTATTTATTTATCACGCATAACCTCAATGTCGCCCAGATTGTTTGTGATACTGTCGTCGTGATGTACCTCGGCAAAATCGTGGAAATCAGCAAGGCCTCCACCATCTTCAGCGCCCCCAAACACCCGTATTCTCAGGCGCTGGTACTGGCCACGCCGATTCCCGACCCCAAAAGGCGGCGTCACCGGATTATATTGAGCGGCGAAGTCCCCAGTCCTACCAACCCGCCCTCCGGCTGCAGGTTCCACCCCCGGTGCTCACGGGCTACCGAGGAGTGCAGCCTCCAGGAACCCGTGCTGGAAAACAAAGGCGACGGCCACCTCGTGGCCTGCTGGCATCCGCTGAACTGACGAATTTCGGCGAGTTTCCGGCCCGCGCCGGGCTACTCGATAGCGTAAAGGGTGCCGTCGTAGGAGCCCACGTAAACCACGCCGCCGGCCACCGCCGGAGAAGAAACTATCCTGGCGCCGGTGGGGAACTCCCAGAGTTTAGTGCCGTCAGCGGCATCCAGGGCGTAGAGGTTGCCGTCGTCGCTGCCGACGTAGATAACGTTCCCGGCCAGCGCCGGGGAGGATTGAATGGTCTCCCCGCTGGAAAACCTCCAGAGCTCGTCGCGCGTCGCGATGCTGAGGGCCACCAGGTCGCTTCCCGCACCGACGTAGAGGACGTCGCCGCTTACCACCGGGGAACACCGGCTCTCCACCCCCAGGCTGTAATTCCAGATTTGACCGGAGGGCGACGCCGGTGTCGGGGCCAGGCCGTACAGGTGCAGAACCCGCCACAAGTTGAGCAGGCGGTGCTCCAGGAGCCAGCTTTTCCCCATGACATCGATGGCCCAGATTATCCCGTTGTTGCCGGCGATATAGCCGATACCGTCCTGAATGGCCGGCGACGTTGAGTTAGACGAATAGGCGTAGAACTTGAGGCGACCCCCTCCCGAATAGGCGTTGAGGGCGTAGACGTATCTATCCACGGAGGCCGCCAGCAAAACGCCTTCGGACACGGCCGGCGATGACGTAACCATACTGCCCGTTCTAAAAGACCAATCCTTTTCGCCGGTGGCGGTATCCAGGGCGTAGACGTGGAAATCATCGGCACCGAAGTAGACCTTATCGCCGGCGACGGCCGGCGAAGAACGGACGGAATAGACGGCATCATATGCCCAGAGCGGCTCGCCCGTGGCGGCGTCCAGGGCGTACAGGTGACCGTCGTTAGACCCGAAATAGACCGCCCCGTCGGCCACGGCCGGCGAAGAGTCTACCCGGCTTCCCGTCTGAAACTGCCAGACAAGGTCGCCCGTGGCGGCGTCCAGGGCGTAGAGGTTACCGTCCCGAGAGCCGACGTAGACCCTGCCGCCGGCAACCGCCGGCGAGGAAGCGATGCTGGCCCCGGTGGTGAACGACCACTTGAGTTTGCCTTGCGGCGGGCCGCCGGCCTCGCCCGTAGCGCCGGAATGGCTCAGGTCGTGGCGGAACATCGCCCAGTCGCCGGGCGCCGAGGTTACGCTCAGGTCCGGGTGCATTCTAACGAATACATCCGTAAAACTGTAGAGACAAAAGAACAAGATAAGGAGGCAGGCAGCACCGATAATGCTAAAGACGGCTATCCTGCGGCGCCGGTAATAATCCCTTCTGGTTGCTTCGAGCTGGCTGCGGTACGTTTCGGATATTTTGTTATCCATGAGGAAAGGTTAGCCCTTTGCTATGGTAATCGTGCCGGTATCTAGTACAGTATAAACCAACCGGGCGAGTTTTCGCCACGCAGCTTCCGCAATCATACTGCGGTTTAGCTGGCGGTGATACCCCGGGGTTTTCCAGGCTCATCGGGATGGCCGCGCCGCTGATTTGACGAAACTATCCCGAAGGGTTATAGTAAATAAAAATATTCAAGGGACATAATGGATGCGAAAGCCTGAGACACCCGGCGGCAACCCTGATGGACCACGCAGCATCACCCCGGCCTGCGGTGTGTCCGTTATTTTTTATGTGCCGCTTGATTTTTACAAAATCCCGGGTTTATGATTGAGAGAAATTTTAGCCATTCTTATGCCGAGGCGCCCTGGAGACTTCGTGTTTTGTCAAATGGTGGCGTGTTATTATATAATGGGCGAAAATCATGACAGTACCACTTCCCCATAGTGTTTAATACATTTAAGGAAGAGCCAGCATGACAGCCTATATCATTCGTCGCATACTCTTAGGTTTATTAACCCTCATCCTGGTAACCATGTTGGTATTCCTGCTTGTCCGCCTGCTGCCGGGAGACCCGGTGATGAGATATATGGCCAATTTCACCGGCACCGGACAACAGAATATCATGACCCCCGAGCAGCACGACGCCTTAGCCAAAGAATTAGGTTTTGACAAGCCTATCGTCGAACAGTACTGGGACTGGATCCGCCTGCTTCTCAAGGGCGACCTGGGCGAATCTATAGGCGTACAGCAGCCGATAGCCAAACTCATCTCCGAGGTATTGCCGAGGACAGCGTATATCGGCTTTCTCATGTTTGCCGTCGGCACGTTCGGCGGTATCCTGGCCGGGATTTATTGCGCCTTAAGACGGGGTTCCTGGCTGGATAACACGATTACGACCATCGCCAATATCGGGATGACGGTGCCGGTCTTCTGGCTGGGAATCCTGTTGATTTATTTCTTTTCTTACAAGCTGGGCTGGTTCCCCATGTTCGGATGGGTGGCCCCCTGGGACGACTTCCCGAAAAGCTGCAGTTACGTGGTGCTCCCGGTCGCGTCCGTAGCCCTGGGGGGCATCGCCGGCATGGCCCGCCTCACCCGGTCCTGTATGCTTGAGGTCATGAACACGGATTATGTCCGCACCGCCTGGGCCAAAGGATTGCGAGAGAGGGTAATTGTATTCCGGCACCAGCTGAAAAACGCGATGATTCCGGTGGTTACTTCGCTGGGCGGCACGTTAGCGGTGATTCTGGGTGGTTCGGTATTTATCGAAACGGTATTCAGTATTCCCGGCATGGGCAGATTGATGACCCAGGCTATTTTCGATTACGACTATCAGGTAGTTCAGGCAAGCACTCTAATATTCGGCGGTATTGTTATCTTCTCCAACCTGGTAGTAGATATTGCCTGGGGCTGGCTTGATCCCAGGATAAGGTACGAATGAGGGGGACTATATGCCGGATAAGCCAGTAGTCTCAACACCAGACGATGCCATGGGCATGGCGGTGGCGCCCCCGCGTCGCAGCGAGTGGCGGCGGTTTGCCAGGGTATTCTTCGGGCGCAAATTATACCTCATCGGGTTTATCATCGTGGTGATTATCATTCTCACCGCCATTTTCGCGCCGCTGTTGACTCCTTACAACCCTATCCAGAATGACTTGACCAGCCGACTGCTCAGTCCCAGCTCCGAACACTGGCTGGGTACCGACAGTCTGGGCAGAGATTTACTTACCCGCATTATTTACGGGACACAGGTGTCGCTTATAATCGGATTTTCCGCGGTCTTTGCTTCGGCCACCATCGGCGCCCTGATGGGCCTGACGGCAGCGCACTTCGGCGGCTGGGTATTCACGCTTATTATGAGGATAACCGATGTGTTAATGGCCCTGCCGGCCATCATCCTGATGATGCTTATTGCCGGTATGATGCAGGGAGGCGGCCTCTGGATTGTTATCTTCGCGCTGGGATTTGGAGGTATCGCCCCGATGTGCCGCATGATGTGCGGCATGGCTTTGAGTGTCAAACAGAACGATTATGTAATGGCCGGACGCGCTATCGGTATGAGTAACTGGCGCATTATGACCACCCAGATATTCCCCAACGCATTCCCGCCTCTGATCGTAGCCTTAACCATGGGTATCGGCGGCGTTGTGCTGGGTGAAGCCGGCCTGAGCTTTCTCGGCATCGGCGTCCAGGCTCCCACTCCTTCCTGGGGGGGCATGGTCATGGACGGGCAACGTTTCCTGTTAACCAACCCGCTGCTTTCCTTTATGCCCGGTTTGGCAATTATGCTGCTTGTATTCGGCTTTAACATGGTTGGCGATGGCATCAGGGATGCCATCGACCCCAGGTTGCGGGGTGTCATCTAGTAAAAGAACTTTGGTTGGGCAGGTAAAAATATGGCTTTACTGGATGTAAAGGATTTAAGGACCTATTTCCATACGGAATACGGCCTGGTGAAAGCCGCCGACGGGGTGTCTTTCCATATCAATGAGGGTGAAATCGTCGGGCTGGTGGGCGAAAGCGGCTGCGGGAAATCGGTAAGCATCCTTTCGGTGATGCGGCTTATTCCGTCGCCTCCCGGAGAAATTATCGGCGGCCAGGTTCTCTTTGAGGGGAAGGACCTGTTAAAATTCCCGCCCCACGGGCCGCAAATGAGGGCTATCCGGGGCAGCAAGCTGACGATGATATTTCAGGAACCGATGACCTCTCTAAATCCGGTATTGACCATTTCCCGCCAGATAACGGAGACACTGGAATTACATCTAAAAATGGATTCGCATTCCGCCAAGCAAAGGGCCATAGAGCTATTAAAAATGGTGGGCGTGCCGGATGCCGCGAAACGGATAGACGATTATCCCCATCAATTCAGCGGCGGGATGCGGCAGAGGGTGATGATAGCGATAGCGTTATCCTGCGACCCAACGATTATTTTCGCCGACGAGCCGACCACCGCCGTAGACGTAACCACGCAGGCGCAGTTGCTGGAGCTGATGAAAGACCTGGTAACGCGGCTGAATACTTCTCTGGTTATTGTAACCCATAATCTGGGGGTAGTAGCCCGCTACGCACAGAGGATTTACGTTATGTACGCCGGGCGTATTATCGAGTCCGGCCTTTCCGAAGATATTTTCGGTAATCCACACCATCCGTACACCGTGGGGCTGCTAAACAGCGTGCCCAAGCTGGGCGAGAGGCACGGAACCAGGAAACTGATACCGATTTACGGTCTGCCCCCCAACCTGATTAATATGCCCCCTACCTGCGCCTTTCTCCCCAGGTGCACCGCCAAAATAGGCCGATGCGCCAAAGAGCCCTGGCCGGAGCTAAGGGCCGTGGGAAAACAGCATTACGTTTCCTGTTATGCCAATATTAAGGGGAAGTAACGGATATGCCGCAGAACGATAAGATAGTTAAGGTTGAAAACCTTAAGATGTATTTCCCCATCACCCGAGGGCTGCTACGGCGTAAGATTGGCGATATAAAGGCCGTTGACGACGTTAGTTTTGAGATAAACGAGAACGAGACTCTGGGCCTGGTGGGAGAGAGCGGGTGCGGCAAGACAACCACCGGACGATGTATTCTCCGACTGTACCGGCCGACTTCCGGGAGCATTATATTTGCGGGTAACGACATTTCCACCATGCCGGAACGCAAACTCAAGCATTTCCGCAGGAATATGGGGGCGATTTGGCAGGACCCGTTCGGCTCGCTTAACCCGCGGCAGTCCGCCGGCGGTATCGTGGGAGACCCTTTGCTGATACACCATATGGCTACCAGGAAAGATATTAAAGATAAAGTAGCCGAGCTGTTCAGAATTGTCGGGCTGGACCCGGCCATGATGGACCGCGTGCCCCACGAGTTCAGCGGCGGGCAGCGGCAACGCATCGGCATAGCGCGCGCGCTGGCCTGCAGCCCCTCGCTGATTATCTGCGACGAGCCTATCTCGGCCCTGGATGTGTCAATTCAGGCCCAGATAATCAACCTGATGGAAGAGCTGCAGGAAAAACTGGCGCTAACCTATCTCTTTATTGCCCATGACCTGGCCGTAGTGCAGCACATCAGCGACCGCGTGGGGGTGATGTATCTGGGACGGATTATGGAGCTGGCGGACTCCGGGGAGCTTTACGAAAATCCGCTGCATCCCTACACCAAGGCCTTGCTTTCGGCGATACCGGTACCCGACCCGATAGCGGAAAGAACGCGCACGCGCATTGTCCTGAGGGGCGAAGTGCCCAGCCCCGTGGCGCCCCCGCCGGGGTGTCATTTTCATCCCCGCTGCCAGATGGCGATAGATGAGTGCAGCCAGGCAAGGCCACCGCTGCGTGATGTCGGCAACGGGCATTACGTTGCCTGTATCAGGGTTTAACCCAATCGATTATCTATAATGGCAAAAAATACGGGTCGCGGTAACCGCGACCCGTATTTCGTCTTCCAGCCGTTTAAGCGATACGGCTCTTTTTCTTTATCTCCTATTCGTCCAGCCAGGCGAAAGTATAGGCGTAGAACTCCGTATACATCCCTACGGTGTGGCCTTTGACAACGGGAGATACCGAGACAAGACTGGGCGTATAGTACAGGTACGACCACTGGCAATAATCATCGGTCGTTTTCTTGGAGATTTCCTGGTATATCGGAATTCTCGCGTCGTTGTCGGTTTCCTGGGCGCCCTGCTCGGCCAGTTCAAGGAGTTCCGCCGGCTGTTCGCAGCTTATCCAGGTAGTGACCGTCCATCCGGTGGGGGAATTCGGGTCGCGAATGCCATTCAGCGGGCCGTTCTTCAGGGTGCTGGCCGGGTCAACCGTGGTGCCGGGGAAGCCGTACATCCAGATGTAACCGTCCCAGCCGGTGCCGCCGCCGCCAATCATCTCCACCAGCTGCAGGTAGCCGATTTTCTCAACGTTCATCGTGATGCCGACGTCCTGAAGCATACCACTGACAGCCATCGGGACGTCGTCAGGACCGCCCTGAACCATATACAGGGTAGTGGTGAAACCATTGGGCTGGCCGGCTAACGCCAGGTAAGCCTGGGCCGCGTTAAGGTCATAGGGATAGCCGACGGTATCGGGGTTGATGAACGGCTCCAGGCAGAACCCCTGGTTGGTGGCTATGCCGTAGCCGTAAGTAAACGCATCGACAATTATCTGCTTGTCGATGGCGGACTC
>Ga0307445_10001303_pt1 | contig 14071 bp, 10 predicted proteins | sample SalMarSW160330MG_FD_202147 | JGI IMG/M metagenome (GOLD analysis project Ga0307445, IMG submission 202147) | Salt marsh sediment microbial communities from the Plum Island Ecosystem LTER, Massachusetts, United States - SW1603-30 | ecosystem: Environmental > Aquatic > Marine > Intertidal zone >...
AGCCCGGCCATCCCGGCGACGAGGACCGCGCTCCGGTTACTCGAGGCCGCTGCCACCCCGATGACGAGGCTGGCGGTGGAGACGATCCCGTCGTTCGCTCCCAACACCGCGGCGCGCAGCCACCCGACCCGGTGACTGAAGTGCTGTTCGGGATGAGGCCCGGGGATCATTCCGCGGCCGGTTCCCACGAGACCGGATCGGCGCCGGGGGCGAGGATGAGGAACTGGTTGGCGTCGACCTTCTGCCACGGGCCCACCTCGCCGTTCGGCCAGGAAACCCGGACCTCCCCCTCACCGGCGGATCCCAACCCGAAATGGATCCAGCCGAGCTCGCCGGAGGCGTGGCCACCGCCCACCGTCACCTCGTGCAGGACCGTGTGGTCGCCGACTCGGACCTCGATCCAGGCTCCGATCGCGTCCCGGTTGGCGCCGTCCTGCTCCAACCGCAGCGAGATCCAGTTCCCCATGGCAACCGGCTCGACCTTGTCGCCGCCACCGACGTTGCGGTACAGCCCGACGTTCTCACGCCGGTTCACCACCACCAGGTCGAGGAGGCCGTCGAGGTTGAAGTCCACCAGAGCGGCGCCCCGGCTCCGGGCGAAACTGGCGATCCCGGCATCCTCCCCGCTCTCGACGAAGGTCCCGTCCGGCTGGCCCAGCAGCAGGTCGTTGGGATCGGAGGTGGCGTACCCCTCCTGTGCCTCCACGTTCCCCTTCGAGATGAACAGGTCGACGAAACCGTCGTTGTTGACGTCCTGGAACTCGGGATGCCAGGCGGTCGACGGTTCGACGTCGTCGCCTGTGTAGGGGCGATGTGCGGTGACCCCCCGCCGGATCGCGATGTCCCCGTAGGTCGGGAAATCCGAGCCGGCGGTGAGCGTCTGCAGCTTGTTGTCACCCTGGCTGGTGAGGAACACCTCGGGGAGCCCGTCGCCGGTGACGTCCTGGGTGGCGATCCCCATACCCCAGATGCGCATCTGCTGCCATCCGTCCTCGTGGGTGTAGAGGCGTGGGGGCAGGTTGGAGGCGGACATCTCCCACAGCTGCTCCTCCCCGTCCCGGTAGTAGTGGCGGTCGTTCGCCATGCGCAGGTCGGCCCGTCCCGAACGGCTCCAGTCGCTGAACAGGATCGAAAGAGTGCACCAGCCGGGGCTGAGCATGATGGCGTCTCCGTAGCCGGCTTCGCCTGCGACCGGACGGAACAGCGCGTTGTCGGAGCAGGATCCCGTGGCGGCGCCACTCTCGTCCAGCTCGAGGTAGTTGCCGAACGCCAAGGTCGGGAAGCTCTCCGGCTGCTCCCAGGTGGCGCTGAAGGCGGCGGTCCACGCGTTCCCACCTTCGACGCCCCACGCCTCGTTGGCGCGCTCGAACCGGCAGCCGCCCAGGCCCCGCAGCATCACGTTCTCTCCGAGCCGCACCACCGCCAGGTCGGTGATCCCGTCGCCATCGACGTCGAGGGGATAGGCCCCCAGCACGCCGGTCAGGTCGGTAGTGGCGGAGGGCACTGCGGTGAAGCTGAGTTCACCACCGATCGGGCTCTCGTTGCGATACAGGGCGGCCGGGGTCTCCCCGCCCGCGAAGTAGAGATCCGACTTGCCGTCGCCGTCGCAGTCGAGGGCGGCGACCCCGCCTCCCACGAAGTAGGTGAAATCCCCGTCGTAACGGTGATCGATGCCGGCGTCCCGCGCCTGCTCGACGTAGTGAGGGGCCCCGGCGGCGGCCAGCGCCGCCTCCGATTCGCCGGCCGTGGTCGTGAGGAGGACGACGACGAGCCCGGTCAGCGCGCCCAGCACAAGCCCGGCCGCCAACCAGGGAACCCGGCGGCGGACGGCGGAGCCGGTTGGTTCGGACGCGGTCATGTCGACTCCCCGTAGTACATCTGGGCCATGGCCCAGGCCGCCTGGCCACACTCGTAGCCGATGATCCGGCCGGCGAAGTCATCGGCCCGGACGTGGATGCCCCCGTAGAGACGGGAGATCCCGGCCTGGTCGGAGGCGTCGGCGTAGGTGGCCCACTGCAGCACCACGTCCTGCGCAGGCCCGGTTTCGAACTTGAACGAGTTGGCCGGGATCGTCCACTCTCCGAGCCCGCCCGGGAAATACGGGCTGCCGGTGAAGGCGGTCAGCACCTCCGCCGCCGCCCGGCTGAACGAGCTGTGGCCCGATATGTAACCGGCGAAGGAGGGGGTGACGAAGGTGGGCCTCTGGTATGGGACCCAGTCGCCGGCCAAGATCCAATCGACCCCTCCCAACTCGGCATCGGGATCGTCGGGGTTTCCCGACCAGGCGTAGATGGCGATCTCGCCGACGTGATCGGCGAGAGCCTCGTGGCGTTCCCCGGGAGCCGACGACTCGGGGGTGATCACCTCGACCAGGCCCGGCACCAACGGGAGCCCGTCGGGATTGTAGGAGGGCCCGTCGGGATCGCTCGACTGACCGAGCCCGCCCATGTAGCGGATCATCGAGATGGGACGCACGTAGTCGTAATACCCCTTGGCACCCCACGCCGCGATGGCGGCGTCGTGGTTCGCCCCGTTGAGGGCCAGGTAGAGCTTGACGTCCCATTGGAGGCGGTCGAGGGTGTCGCCCGTTCCCGCGATCCGCAAGTCGGGGTCGAGAATGTCGGAGACGGTGTTGGCGAGCGTGTTCCAGTGGCCGGGCGGAGTCTCGGAGCTGGGCCCGTCCGCCCAGAACTCGGCGATGGCGCGCCCGAAGTCGGCCTGATTGACGGGATCCGGTGCGTAGGGCTCACCGGTGGCCGGGTTGACCGCGTAGCCGTGCCCGTCCATCGTGCCGAGCGGGTTGTTGCCGAGGGTGGCGGGGGAGATGTCGATGATGACGTTCTCCCGCGGGTCGAGCAGGCTGGAGAAGTAGATCACCTGCTCTGCCGCCGCCTTGAACTCCTGATCGGTGGCGGGGTCCTCGAGATGGGGTGGCGGGCCGGGATCGAGGGGAACCCCGCGGCCGTCGTCGGGGGGAAGGGCGAAGCTGGTGACGTGGCCCCAGTGGGGGCCGATGAAGACCTGCTCCGGATTCTCGATCGGGATCCCGTTCTGGGAGATCGACTGTTCGAGCAGCAGCGGTTGCCACCGGTTGGGATCGTTCATGGTGGTTCCCGACTTGGCGACTTCGAGGGGCTCGTTGACCGGCACGTATTCGCCGGCGTACCCGCCCTCCTCGTTCGACCCGTCGTCGATGGTGGCGGCGAGGATGGTGTTGGCGATCCGGTTCCCGAGGGCGGCCGGGCTGTCCCCGGTGGCGAGGGTGACGTCGGTGGGGTAGCAGAGCGCATCCATCAGTCGGTCGAACTCCGGGAGGGAGTCGGAGGCACCCGCCGCGTTCGCGTAGCGCTCCACGAGAATCCGGTAGGCGGCGTAGCTCATCGCCTCCTCGCGCGCCGCCTGGACATCGGAGGAAGACAACTCCTCGTCGACGAACACCCCGGTCGCCGCCGGCTCGTAGGCGGCCCAGGCATCCCACATCGCCGCCGAGGTGTGGTAGAGGTTGCGGGAGTGTACGGTGGGCGCCGGCACGTCGCGGCGGATGGCGTCGAGCAACGCCTCGTCCCACTGGCGGGCCACCGACCATTCGGGGTGTGCCACGGTGCGCTGGCATCCTCCCTCGTCGGAGAGGGAGCGGGAGATGGCGACACCGCCGGTCACCGCCGCGAATCCGACGACGGCGCCGACCAGCATCGTCAGCAATCGAGAGCGCATGCCGTCCATGGGGATCAGATCGTAGCCACTTGGACCCGCCGAAGCCGGTGGGGTCGAGAGGTGACGGCCCGGGAAGTCAGGCTTCGAGCCCGGCCCGGGTCACCCGGGCCGGGTCGGCAACGACCCTGGAGAACACCAGCTCGGAGGCCCCGATGAGGGCGGCGTCGGAGTTGAGACCGCTGCGGGTGACCGTCACCATCTTGGCCGGGGCGTCGAGGGCCCGGGTGCTGATGGCCTCGTTGATGGCTTCTTCCAGGAACGGGAAGAGCCGGTGGTACATGCCGCCGAGCACGACCATCTCCGGATTGAAGATGTTGACGAGGTTGCCGATCCCGGTACCGAGCCAGTGTCCGACCTCGCTGAGAGCCTGGAGTGTCTTCGCGTCGCCTGCCGCGGCCCGGTCCGCGATCGCCTTCACGCCCTCGAGTCCGGCGCCGCTGTCGGGCGTCCCGGCGTGGCGCAGCAAGGCGACCTCGCCCGCTTCGGTTTCCCAACACCCCACCGACCCGCAGCGGCAGCGGCGCCCGTTCGGGTTGACGAGCATGTGCCCCGCCTCGCCGGCGTAGCCGGCGGAGCCGAGAACCGGCTCGCCGTCCACGATGATGCCGGTCCCGATTCCCACCTCGCCCGAGATGTAGATGAGGTTCTGGACCCCCGGCCGGACCCCGCGTCGGTGCTCGGCGATGGCGCCGAGGTCGGCGTCGTTCGCCACCAACACCAGCCCGTCGTAGCCCAGTTCCTCCCCGAGGATCTCGGCGAGGGGCACGTTGTGCCAGCCGAGGTTGGGGGCGAGGTGCACGAACCCATCGGAGCGGCGGGTGATGCCGACCACGCCGACCCCGACTCCGGCGAAGACGTGCTTCGGGAGCGAGCCGAGCAAGGGCCCGGCCAGCTTGGCGACGTCGTAGACCGTTTCCTGGGGCGAGAACCTGCCGCGCGGTCGCGCCACCCGCAACCGGCTGTAGACATGGCTTCCGAGACCCACCGTCGCCACCGCGATCGAGTCGACGGAGAGTTCCACCGCCAGCGCCACCGCTCCTTCCGGGCGGGGCTGGACGACCGAGGACGGCCGTCCCGGGCCCGGGGTGACGAGACCCGGCCCTTCCTCTACCAGGCCGAGCGCCACCAGTTCCGCGATGAGGTCGGCGACGGTGGACCGGTTGAGTCCCGTCATGACCGTCAGCTCGGAGCGGGAGATCGGGCCCTCGAGGTGGAGTTGTTCGAGGACGACGGCGAGGTTGTGGCGCCGCATCTCCTCGGCGGTGACGCCCCGGCCCCCGCTGTGTGAAGCCCGTCCCCCTGTCATGTCGATGCGGCTCATCCTCTTCTTCCTGGTGTTTGGCGGGACTCCACTATAAATCCCCGGCGAGGGGTCCGCGGGCCCGGTCGCGGGTGATGCCCCATTCCCCGGCGCGGCGTTGCCGGGCCCGACTCGATGTGCATTTGTTGTGCTTCCAAACATATGATGCGGTAAGCTCGGAGCGGCGATTGGGCCGTAGCATCGCCGAGTGCACGACGGAAGGCACCTAGGAGGTGTGAAGCACGGACCACACACACGCGCTCGCCGAGAGGCGCGACGCGTGAAATCTCGCTAGCGTTGATGCATCCCCGATCTGGGGAAACTCATCTTGGAGGAGGAGGCCTAAGTGTTGAATCGCAAGTTTGTGGGTCTCTTCGCCGTTCTCGTATTGCTGATCGCAGCATGTGGGAGCAGCGAAGACACGACAACGACCGCAGCCGAGGCGACAACGACCACAGCCGCGGCCGAAACGACGACGACGGCCGCGGAGACCACCACCATGGCCGATCAGCTGGTCATTGGCGTCTCGTGGAACAACTACAACGAGGAACGGTGGGCAGCCTGGGACGAGCCGGCGATCGTTGCCGCGCTCGATGCCGCAGGAGCCACCTACATCTCGACCGACGCCGGCTCGTCTGCCGAGCAGCAGCTGTCCGACGTCGAGAACCTGATCACCCAGGGTGCGGATGCGCTGATCATCCTCGCCCAGGACGGCACCGCGATTAAGCCCGCAGTGGCGAGCGCAGCCGAGCAGGGCATCCCCGTGATCGCCTATGACCGGCTGATCGAGGATCCGGCCGCCTTCTACATCACCTTCGACAACGTCGAGGTGGGCAGGATGCAGGCCCGGGCCATCTACGCGGTCCAGCCGGAAGGCAACTACGTGTTCATCAAGGGCAACCAGGCAGACGCCAACGCCGACTTCCTTCGTGGAGGCCAGCAAGAGGTGCTGCTGGCGGAAACCGGCTGCACAGAGCTGGTCGCTCCTTGCCCCATCGTCAACGTTGGTGAGTCCTACACGGACAACTGGGACCCGGCAGTGGCCCAGACCAACATGGAGCAGTTCCTGACGCTGAACGACAACAACGTCCAAGCGGTCGTCGCCTCCAACGACGGCACCGCCGGTGGCGTGGTTGCCGCTCTCGCCGCGCAGGGCATGGCTGGTGAGGTTCCGGTTTCCGGGCAGGACGGCGACGCCGCCGCCCTCAACCGGATCGCGCTCGGCACCCAGACGGTGTCGGTGTGGAAGGACGCCCGTGAGCTGGGCAAGGCGGCCGGTGAGGTCGCCGTCGCTCTGGCGCAGGGCACGGCCATGGCCGATGTCACCGGCATGGTGGAGTTCACCACGCCGGAAGGCAACGTCATGAACTCGATCCTGTTGACGCCGGTTCCGATCACCCAGGACAACCTGTCCGTGGTCGTGGACGCCGGCTGGATCACGACCGACGTCCTTTGCCAGGGCGTCGATCCTGGAACCGTGGACGTCTGCGGTTGATCCGGTAACGAACTGACAGCGGAGCGCCGCGCTCACGGGTCATCCGTGGGCGCGGCGCCTCCATTCGATCATGCTTGAGGTGGGTGCGCGTGGCTGAGGCAACGGATACCATTCCGGAGGAGGAAATTCCAGAGGAGGAAACGGCCCAGCAAGGTCGCGGGTCGGGATTCGCCGCGATGTTGCGAGCGACCGAGATCGACACCCGCTTCCTCGGAATGATGGCGGCGCTGATCGTCATCTGGATCGGGTTCCACATCATGTCGGGTGGCACCTTCCTCACCGCCCGCAACTTGTGGAACCTCTCGGTGCAGACCTCGGCCGTCGCCATCATGGCGACGGGGATGGTGCTCATCATCGTCTCCCGCAACATCGACCTCTCGGTGGGTGCGGTGCTGGCCGCGGTCGGGATGGCCATGGCCCTGCTGCAGGCCGAGATCCTTCCCAACAAATTCGGGCTCGGGTACGACCACTGGGCGACCTGGATCATCGCCCTCGTCCTCGGCATCATCTTGGGTGCCGCCATCGGAGGGCTCCAGGGCGTCATCATCGCCTACGTCGGGGTGCCCTCGTTCATCGTCACCCTGGGTGGCTACCTGGTGTGGCGTGGCGTCGCGTGGTGGGAGGCGAGCGGCCGCACCATCGCCCCGATGGACAAGACCTTCCAACTCCTCGGCGGCGGTTCTCGCGGCAGGATCGGCGGCACCGCGAGCTGGATCGTCGGCATCATCGCCTGCGTCGCCTTCCTCGTCGTGCTCGTCACCGGCCGGCGCCGTCGCCTGAAGTACGGTTTCCGCCTTCGCCCCCGCTGGGCCGAGATCGCGCTCGGCATCTTCGGGTGCTTCGCGGTGCTGGGGACCGTGTACGTGCTCAACCGGTACTACCTGGCCGAGAACCTGGCGAAGCAGTACGCCGAGGACCGCGGGATCGTCTATCCCCCGGGCGGCCTCCACATCTCGCTCGGTCTCGCCAACCCGGTGCTGATCGCCATCGGGGTGGCGCTGGCGATGACGTTCATCGCCACCCGGCTCCGCTTCGGAAGATACGTGTTCGCCATCGGCGGCAACCCCGAGGCAGCGGAACTGGCCGGTATCAACACCCGCTGGACGATCGTCAAGACTTTCATCCTGATGGGGATCCTGGTGGCCATCGCCGCCGCGGTGCAGGTCGCCCGCCTCAACGCCGCCGTCAGCGGGCTCGGCCAAGGAACTGAGCTGTACGTGATCGCGGCCGCCGTCATCGGCGGCACGTCGCTCCTCGGCGGCTCCGGCACGATCTCCGGGGCGATACTCGGTGCCCTCGTCATGCAGTCGCTTGCATCCGGGATGGTGCTGATGGGGGTCGACGCTCCCATCCAGGACATCGTGGTCGGTGCCGTCCTCGTGTTGGCGGTCTCCATCGACTCGATCTACCAGCGGAGGGCAACGACATGACCGCAGAGACGACTCAACAGGTGCCCCTGGTCGAGATGCGCGACATCCGGGTTGCCTTCGGCGGCGTCCACGCCGTCGACGGAGTCTCAGTCGACCTGTACCCGGGCGAGGTCGTCGCCCTGGTGGGCGGCAACGGCGCCGGGAAGACGACGCTGATCAAGACCCTGTCCGGCGCCCACCGCGCCGATTCTGGTGAGATCAGGGTCAATGGCAAGAAGGTCACGATCACCACACCCCGCGACGCCAAGGCCCTCGGGATCGAGACCCTCTACCAGACCCTCGCCCTCGCCGACAACGTCGACGCCCCGTCCAACATGTTCCTCGGCCGGGAACTGATGAACCGATGGGGCATGCTCGACGACACCGCCATGGAGGACGCCACCCGCAAGGTGATGGGGCGTCTCAACCCGAAGTTCGAGAACTTCAAGTCTCCGGTCAACTCTCTCTCCGGTGGCCAGCGGCAGTCGGTGGCCATCGCTCGGGCGGTGCACTTCAATGCCCGGATCCTCATCATGGACGAGCCGTCGGCGGCGCTCGGCCCGGCCGAGACCGCCGAGGTGGCGAAGCTGATCATGCAGCTCAAGGAGGAGGGAATCGGTATCTTCCTCATCAGCCACGACATCCACGACGTGTTCGACCAGGCCGACCGGATCGCCGTGATGCTGCAGGGCAAGCTGGTCGGGATCGTCAGGAAGGACGAGGTGACCATGGACGAGGTCCTCGCCATGATCATCATTGGCAAGCTGCCCGGCGAGGTCACCGAATCGGAGCTGGAGGATCTGCACGGCTGAGATCGGTGCCCGCACCGTACCGATCCGAGCCGGCGATTCGTCTCCCACATCCTGTGGACGAGACTTCCGCGCGCCCCGGTGACGGCCGCGGCACCGCCACCCTCCCGGCTCCGATCTCCCGGCGCGGGCGCCGGGTACGATGCAGTCGGGAGGCGGATCCGGGCCGGGAACCCTCGTCGCCCGTGAGTGCGATCTGGAGGAGGACGTGACTGCCAGAGCTTCGCTGCCGATCGACCCTGGGGCGGTGATCGCCCCGGTGAACCGCCGCACCTTCGGGTCGTTCGTCGAACACATGGGGCGGTGCGTGTACACGGGCATCTTCGAGCCTGACCACCCCGCCGCCGACGAGCACGGGCTGCGCACCGACGTGCTCGACCTGACCCGGGAACTCGGCGTCACCATCGTGCGCTATCCGGGCGGCAACTTCGTCTCCGGCTACCGCTGGGAGGACGGCGTCGGGCCGGTCGAGGACCGTCCGGTGCGTCTCGACACCGCGTGGAAGTCGATCGAACCCAACACGTTCGGCCTCGACGAGTTCGCCACCTGGGCCGGCGCGGCCGGGGTCGACGTCATGATGGCGCTCAACTTCGGCACCCGCGGCATCCAGGAGGCACTCGATCTCCTGGAGTACGCCAACCATCCGGGCGGCACCGCCCTCTCCGATCTGAGACGCCGTCACGGTCGTCTCGAGCCCTACGGCATCCGCACCTGGTGCCTCGGCAACGAGATGGACGGCCCCTGGCAGCTCGGTCACAAGACCGCCGACGAGTACGGGCGCCTCGCCGCCGAGACGGCGCGGGCGATGCGCATGATCGACCCCGACCTCGAGCTGGTTGCCTGCGGCAGTTCCGGGGCCGGGATGCCCACGTTCGGCACCTGGGAGGAGACGGTCCTTCGACACGCCTTCGACCAGGTCGACCTCATCTCGGCCCACGCCTACTACGAGGAGACCGAGGGCGACCTCGCCGGCTTCCTCGCCTCGGCGGTCGACATGGACCGCTTCATCACGACGGTGACCTCGATCGCCGACCGGGAGGCGGCCCGGCGCGGGTCCGGCAAGCGGCTCGGGATCTCCTTCGACGAGTGGAACGTGTGGTACCTGACCCGGCACCAGGCCCAGGACCCGCCCACCGAATGGCGCCAGGCGCCGCGTCTCTCCGAGGACGCCTACACCGTGACCGACGCCGTGGTGGCGGGATCGCTGCTCCTGACGCTGCTGCGCCACAACGACCGGGTCGGGATCGCCTGCCAGGCCCAACTCGTCAACACGATCTCCGCCATCCGTACCGAACCGGGCGGTCCGGCGTGGCGGCAGTCCATCTTCCACCCGTTCTCCCTCACCGCATCGCATGCCCGCGGCGACGTACTGGCGGCGGTTCCCGCCGGCCCCCGGGCCGACACCCGGAAGTACGGCGAGGTGCCGGTGGTGGACGCGGTCGCCACCTACGACGCCGAGACGGGCGCTCTGGCGGTCTTCACCGTCAACCGCTCGATCACCGAGACGGTCGAGCTCACCGTCGACCTGGGCGCCCTGCCGGGGTGCCGCGTCGTCGAGCATGTGGTGCTGGCCGACGACGATCGTCACGCCGCCAACACCGAGCACCATCCTGATCGGGTCCTTCCTCGCGCCGCGGGGTGGACCGAAGAGGACGGCGCGGTCCGGATCGCCGTTCCCCCGGTGGCGTGGAGCATGCTCCGCGCCTCCGGCCCCGGGCCGGTGCCGACATGACCGGGCCGGCGGGGGCGACGCCGTGAAGGTCGCCCGCCTCCACGGTCCCGGCGACGTGCGGATCGGCGACGAGCCGGACCCGGTCCCCGCCGCCGGCGAATCGCTGGTGCGGGTCACCGCGGTCGGTATCTGCGGGTCCGACCTCCACTGGTACGACGAGGGGGCGATCGGCACCGCGATCCTCGACGCCCCTCTCGTGCTCGGCCACGAGTTCGGCGGCGTCGTGGTGGAGGGGCCCGGCGCCGGCGACCGGGTGGCGGTCGATCCGGCCGTCCCTTGCGGGTCCTGCTCGCTCTGTGCCCGGGGCGACGGCAACCTGTGTCCCCAGGTGCGGTTCGCCGGGCACGGGTCGGACGACGGCGCCCTCCGCGAGCTCGTGGCGTGGCCGACCTGGCGCCTCCACCGGGTTCCGGACACCCTCTCCGACCCGGAGGTGGCGTTGCTGGAACCGCTCGGGGTCGCCATCCACGCCCTCGATCTGGGGCACGTGCCTCCCGGCGCCGACGTCGGGGTGGTCGGATGCGGCCCGATCGGTCTGCTCCTCATTCAGGCGCTGCGGGTCGCCGGGGCGGGGAGGGTGGTGGCGGTCGAACCGTTGCCGCACCGGCGTGCCGCCGCGACAGCAGCCGGAGCCACCGTGGTGATGAGCCCGGAGGACGCGGTGGCCACCCGCGACGCCGGTGATCCGGACGGGCTGTCGGGTGTCGACGTCGGGTTCGACGTCTCCGGCACCGACGGGGCAGTGGACGAGGTGGTGCGATGGACCCGCCCGGGGGGGAGGGTGGTGATGGTCGGTATTCCGCCCGGCGACTCGACCACCCTCACGGCAGCGACGGTGCGGCGCAAAGGCCTGACGCTCGCCTGGTCGCGCCGCATGGGGGAGGTGTACCCGCGTGCCATTGAACTGGCCACCGGCGGCGGGGTCGACCTCGCGTCCCTCATCTCGGCCCGCTACCCGCTGGCTGCCGCCGCCGAGGCGTTGCGCGATGCCGCGAAACGCAGTGGGCTCAAGGTGATCGTCGCCCCTTGACTTCCTCGGGGGCCGTTTCGCTTGCATCGTCCTGCCAGAAATGCGAGGATATGAAAACGTTCTCGAAATCGTTCTCAGCAACCTGAGGGGCAGAGGGTGCGCTCGAACGCACGAGTAACCATCGGTGACGTGGCGTCCGAAGCCGGCGTCTCCATCGCCACCGTATCGCGAGTCGTCAATGGCCACTACGGAGTCGCGCCCGAGACCCTCACCAAGGTCCAGGCAGTCATCGAGGAACTCGGATACGAGTCGAGTCTCGTCGCCCGCAGCCTGCGGAGCCGTCGCACCAACGTCATCGGGATCGTCGTCGCCGACCTCGAGCCGTTCAGCGCCGAGCTGCTCAAGGGTGCCGCCCGCGCCATCCGGGGCACCGGCTACGAACTGATCGTCTACTCCGGCGGCGGCCACATCGACGACGTCGGATGGGAGAAGCGCTACATCTCCCGGCTCAGCGGCACCCTCACCGACGGGACCATCCTGGTGACCCCGACCGTCGTCGACGTCCTCAGCAGCGCTCCGGTGGTGGCGGTCGATCCCCACGCCGGCTCGAGCAGATTCCCCACCGTGGATTCCCACAACCTCGAGGGCGCCATCGCCGCCACCGAATACCTCATCGGTCTCGGCCACCGCCGCATCGGGTTCCTCGCCGGACGCCCCGACCTGGAGTCGGCCCGCCTCCGCGAGGAAGGCTTCCGCACCGCGATGGAACGCGCAGGCATCCCGGTCGAGCCCGACCTGGTGAGGGTGGGCGGCTACACCGCGGAATCCGCCGACGAACCGGCCCGGCAACTGCTCGAGATGCCAGACCGGCCCTCCGCGGTCTTCGCCGCCAACGACCTGTCCGCCATCCAGATGATGAAGGTGGCCCGGTCGCTCGAGATGAAGGTCCCCGACGACCTCTCCGTCGTCGGGTTCGACAACATCCCCGAGTCGGCATTGGTCGATCCGCCGCTCACCACCATCGACCAGTCGATCCAGCAGATGGGTTCCGAGGCGGCCAAGCTCCTCATCTGCCTCATCGATCAGCCGGCCACCGACCCCGTTCACCTGACGCTACCGACCAAGCTCGTGGTCCGGCAGTCCGCCGGGCCGCTACACCAGAGAACACACACCCGGGAGGAACGGAGACGAGAAGCGAAGCGATGATTCTTGACCCGAGCATCAAATCCCATGACGGATGGGGAAGGAGAGAATGCACGTGAGATACACACTCAAGCGGCTCCTCATGCTGCTGGCGGTCCTCGCGTTGGTCGCCACGGCGTGTGGGTCCGATTCCGAGGACACGACGACGACCGCGGCCGAGGCGACAACGACCACGGCGGCGGCAACGACGACGATGCCCGCGGAGACCACCACGACCGCGGCTCAGATGGAGCCGGTCACCATTCGTTGGTGGCACATTCAGAACAACGACCCTGGTCTGACGACCTGGAAGAACGTTGCCGACGAGTACATGGCCATGCATCCCAACGTGACGATCGACATCACGGTGCAGGAGAACGAGGTCTTCAAGTCGACCCTCCAGACGAACCTGCAGGCCGGCGACCCGCCGGACCTGTTCCAGTCCTGGGGCGGTGGCGGACTCGCTGAGCAGGTCGACGCTGGATTCGTCAAGGACATCACCGATGCCTCCGCAGCGTGGATGGGCGATCTGAGCGCAGCGGCCGTCAGCCTGTTCAACGTCGACGGCAAGCAGTACGGTGCCCCGTTCAACCTCGGCGCCGTGGGGTTCTGGTACAACACCGACCTCTTCACCCAGGCGGGGATCACGGCACCCCCGACCACGTGGGGAGAGCTGCTGACCGACGTCCAGACGCTGAAGGACGCGGGCATCACGCCGATCGCGCTTGGTGAGGGCGACAAGTGGCCCGGCATGTTCTGGTGGGCCTACCTGGCACTGCGCATCGGTGGCCCCGCCGCCATGCAAGAGGCAGTGAGCACCGGCAACTGGGACGCCGAGCCGTTCGTGAAGGCCGGCGAGGAGCTGAAGCGCCTGGTCGACATGGATCCCTTCCAGCCCGGCTTCCTGGCGGCTCCGTGGGACGGCGCCGACGGCGAAGGGGCCACCATGGCCTCGGACAGCGCGGCGATGGACCTCATGGGCCAGTGGGCTCCTGGGACCTTCCGCGCCAACTCGGCCGACAACATGGGGATCGACTCACACATTGGCTGGTTCCCCTTCCCGGCGGTCGAAGGCGGCGCCGGTGTCATCACCGACGTCTTCGGTGGCGGCGACGGCTTCGTCGTCGGCATCAACGCCCCGGACGAGACCGTGGACTTCCTCCACTACATCTCGAGCCTCGATGTTGCCAACCGCCTCGGTGCGGATGGCGGCACGCTGCCGGTCGTGAAGGGTTCTGCCTCTTCGGTGACCGATCCGCAGATGATCCAGGTCGTCGACTACCTGGCGAACGGGACCTACACCCAGCTCTACCTGGACCAGGCGACGTCGCCCGAACTCGGCGCGACGATCAACGACTCCATTCAGGAGCTGTACGCCGGTATCTCGTCACCTGCGGACGTAGCTGGCAAGATCGCAGCTGCTGCGGCCGGCTAGACAACCCGACTGACAACGCGTAAGA
>Ga0307445_10001304_pt1 | contig 14069 bp, 10 predicted proteins | sample SalMarSW160330MG_FD_202147 | JGI IMG/M metagenome (GOLD analysis project Ga0307445, IMG submission 202147) | Salt marsh sediment microbial communities from the Plum Island Ecosystem LTER, Massachusetts, United States - SW1603-30 | ecosystem: Environmental > Aquatic > Marine > Intertidal zone >...
GACAATGTTTGAAAGCGGATCTTTAAGTGCAATTGCAATACCTGCAGAAACCAGCCCGAGATAAGTTCCTACTGAACCAACAAAACCCAACCATGTGCTTAATAGAAACAGAAGAATAATAAAGACCGCAATGTAAAGCGATATTTTACGCCACTGGTAGCGAAGGTTGATATCATCAAATTTTGAAATAAAAAATTTTACAATAATTTTTCTAAGTATTGTAATGATGATAATAGTTATAAGCGATATTAGAATTTTGACCTGAACATCAGGAGAAATTCCAAAATTATTTTGAATCCATTCGGTCATTGGAAATAATTTTTGTGAGATGAATAATAATTATTGCAAATATAAACTCTTATGATGAATAAATCCTCTTTTTCTTATTATTGGAAGAAATTCAATTAACGGTTATTTATATTAACAGTCAGGTAAAATTATTTTGAGTTAAAATGGAAATTCTATTTTTAATCGTCGGATTGGTAATCGGAGCAATAGCCGTTTGGTTCATTACTTCCTTTAAATACAAAGGTGAAACCGGCAGGGTAGAGGAAAGAAGCAAAATACTTGAGCAAGATAAAAATGAAATTGAAACAGAATTAAATATCGAAAGGCAAAAAGTTCTGGATCTGAGCTCAAAGTTATCATCTCTACAATCGGATTACGCTAACCTTCAACAAAAACTTGCCGAACAGAAAGCAGAGCTTGACGAACTTCAACAAAAATTTGTAAAAGAATTTGAAAATCTGGCTAATAAAATTTTTGAAGAGAAAACCACTAAGTTTTCAGAGCAAAGCAAAGCAAATCTTTCAGAGATTCTTAATCCTTTGAGAGAAAAGATAACCGAGTTCCAGAGCAAAGTTGAAGAGACTAACAAAGAGAGCATTGACAGGTTCGCTGCACTTCGTCAGCAGCTTTTAACTCTTAAAGATATGAACCAGCAGATGAGTACAGATGCACAAAACCTTGTTAAAGCTTTAAAGGGCGATACAAAAGCTCAGGGTGATTGGGGTGAAATTCAGCTTGAGAGAATTCTTGAAAGGTCCGGTTTAAGAAAAGGGGAGGAGTACTCAATTCAGGAATCCTTCACAACTGAAGAAGGAAGAAAGAGGCCTGATGTAATTGTTAACTTGCCTGAAGAGAAAAAAATTATTATTGATTCAAAAGTTTCTTTAGTCAGTTATGAAAGACTTGTATCCGCCGATGATGATGATCAGCGAAACATTCATATTAAAGCTTTTATTGATTCTGTAAAAAAGCACATTAAAGAACTTAGCGAAAAGAATTACCAAACGATATTTGATCATGGTACACTCGATTTTGTCTTAATGTTTATTCCAATTGAGCCTGCATTTTCACTTGCAATACAGTATGGTGAAAATCTATATGTAGATGCATACGATAAAAATATCATCATTGTTTCACCTTCGACTTTGCTTGCCACTTTGCGTACAATTGCAAATATCTGGAAGCAGGAATATCAGAACAGAAACGTTATTGAGATAGCAAAACAATCCGGTGCTCTTTATGATAAATTTGTTGCATTTACAGAGGACCTTATTTCTGTGGGTAATAGATTAGATCAGGCAAAAGGCAGTTATGTTGATGCAATGAAAAAACTATCGGAGGGAAGAGATAATCTTGTGAATAAAGCAGAGAAGATCAGAAAGCTTGGTGCAAAAACAAGTAAACAACTTCCTCAGTCAATTATTAATCGAGCTGATGAAGATAACGATATAAATTAGCTGAATAATTAATGATTGTTAGACCGCCAAAAACACCTGAAGAATTTCAGAGATACAGAGATTTACGATGGAAAATTTTGCGTGCACCTCATAACCAACCAAGAATAACTGAAGAGGACGACGCTGGAAATAATGACTTTCCGATTATGGTTTGTGAAGTTGACGGAATTCCAATTGGAGTTGGCAGAGCTCATTTTTTTTCAGAAGATGAAGCACAAATTCGTTCAATATCGGTTGAACCAGAATGGGAAGGCAAAGGGATTGGAACTATTGTCCTGAAAGAACTTGAAAAAATAGTTACTGCAAAAGGTGCAAAACGGATAATAATTCATGCACGTAATAATGCAATTGAATTTTATGAGAAGAATGGATACCACAGTGTGGAGGAATCGTATACTTTATTTGAAGTTATTCCGCATACTTTAATGGAGAAAAAGATTTGATTTTGTGGAGCTGATCGGGATCGAACCGACGACCTGTTCGTTGCGAACGAACCGCTCTCCCATCTGAGCTACAGCCCCTACAAATTTTTCACATTCTTAAATCACTTTAACTAACTAAAAATCCTACCACGAATAAAATTGTCAGTCTGAGCTTGTCGAAGACTGAAAGTTAATTTCTTAGTCACACTTCGACAAGCTCAGTGTGACTAAGAAATCAACTTCCCATCTTTAAAATTTCTTCCCATTCTGCTTTGGTAACCGGCATTACCGATAATCTTTGTCCTCTCTGGACTAGCTTCATATTTTTTAATTTCGGATTAGCTTTTATCTGATCAAGGGTGACAGGGGTTTTAAATTCCTTTAATAGTCTAATATCAACCATAAACCAGGTTGGATTATCTTTCTTTGCTTTGGGATCGAAATGATCACTCTTTGGATCAAACTGAGTATGATCAGGATATCCTTCTTTTACCACTTCGCAATATCCTACTACAGCTAATGGGTCAGAACTACTATGATAGAACAGAACTCCATCATTCTTTTTTATTTCATCCCGAAGAAAATTTCTTGCCTGGTAATTTCTAACTCCATTCCAAAATGTTGTTTGGTTTTTACTTTTCTTCAAGTCATTCAACGAAAATTCATCAGGATCTGATTTAAAGAGCCAATAATTTTTAGACATAATAATTCCTGATTTTATAAAGTTTGATAAAATTATACATTTTATAAAGCATAACAGTTTTATAGATTGCTAATAAAGTTAAGGGAGAATATATTTCACTCCAAATTAAGGCTGATAATGAAATTTTTGAAGATTTTATTTGTTATAGTTTTTAGCGGACTGATATTCGCACAATCGAAAGATGGTTTTCAGATTGTCAGATTGAAATACAACGGTGGCGGCGACTGGTACAATGATCCTTCTGCTGAAGTAAATCTGCTTAATTTTATTCAGCAAAACACAAACATTAAAGTAGATGCAGAGTATAAATTTGTTGACTTAGCATCGGATGAGATATTTTCATATCCCTTCTTATTTATGACAGGACACGGGAATGTTGTGTTTACAAATGATGAAGTTTACCGGCTAAAAACCTATTTAGAGAATGGTGGCTTTCTTTACATTGATGATGATTACGGACTTGACAAAGCTGTGCGGCGGGAAATGAAAAAAGTTTTTCCTCAAAATGATTTTGTTGAACTTCCATTTAGTTACGGACTCTATCATTCATTTTTTAATTTTGAAAATGGTGTGCCCAAAACACACGAGCATGATGGAAAACCTGCGCAAGGATTTGGTATTTTTATCAATAACAGATTAGCCGTTTATTATACTTATGAATCGAACCCAAGTGATGGCTGGGCAGATGCAACAGTTCATAACGATCCTCCAGCAAAAAGGGAAGAAGCACTTAAATTTGGAACAAACATAGTTGTATGGGCTTTATCACAATAATAATGAGTAACGAATCTAAATACTTTGCCGAAGTTTTAAAGAAGCTAGAAGCTTTTATCAGGAAAGAATATTTACAATTTCTTCTATTCGGAATACAAGCTTTTGTAATTGCTATCCTGGCTAACTTTACTTTTTATTCTTTCCTTGAATTGATTGGCAACTTCAATTCAACTTTAAGAACAATTTTGTTTGCGTTGTTCATTTTGGTTTTTGTAGGTCTTTTTGTTTTCCTGCTTATAAAACCTCTCCTAAAATATTTCGGTGCTATAAAACAAGAAACTTACTTCGAAGCGGCTATTAAAGCCGGGAAACATTTCCCTGATGTAAAAGACGATCTTCTGAACTCTATGCAGCTTGTCTCGGAAAATAAAAAAAGTAAACTTTACTCCGTTATCCTGATTGATGCAGCATTCAAAAACATTTACAATCGAATAAAAAATTTAAACTTTCAATCATTAATAAATTTTGAACGAGTTAAAAGAATTGCTCCATACTTTGCTGGAACAATAGTGTTATGTCTTTCGCTATTAGTTTTTGTGCCGGGGATGCGAGCGGCGTCTTATCGTCTTGTTAATTTTTCCGAGGATTTTACCCCGCCGCAAAAATATAGTTTTGAAATTAATCCGGGTAATAAAGAGATAACCAAAGGAGATAAATTAAAAATTTCCGTAAAGGTAAATGGTCCAAAGCTTAAAGAGATTTCGATTGCCACACGTAATGCAGAAGATGCAGATTTTACCTTTCAGAAATTATTAGAAGATTCGTTAGAGATTTTTAATCTTGAATTTAATTCTGTAAAAAGCTCATTTAAATATTTTGCTGAAGCAGAAGGTGTAAGAAGTGATCTTTTTGAAATAAAAGTTATTGACAGACCGGTTGTAAAAACTCTTGATTTAGAAATTAATCCACCAGCCTATTCAGGTATTCCGAAGACAGTTCAAAAAGATAATGGAAATATTCAATCATTAATTGGTAGTAGAGTTGTAATTAATCTTTCATCAACAAAAAAAGTAAAAGAAGCTTACCTTGAATTCTCTGATTCTTCTTTAACTAATTTGAAAATAAATAAAGAATCTGCCACAGGCTTTTTCAATGTGAAGAAAGATAACAGCTATAAAATCCGTCTGGTTGATGAAAATGGGAATGAAAACCTTGCTCCTATAACCTATGAAATAAAATCTGTTTATGATGCTTTTCCTTTAATAGAATTAATTTCTCCGAATAAGAACACAATGTTGGCAAACGACAACAGGGTTGCACTTTTAGCAAAAGCTTCTGATGATTTTGGTTTTTCAAAGTTACATCTAAATTACAGGTTATCTGCATCGAGATATGGATCTCCTCAAACTGATTTCAGCTCAATCGAAATTCCTTTTAATAAATCTCAGTTAGAACTTGACATCAGTTACATCTGGAACTGTACTCCATTAAATCTTGCTGTGGATGATGTTGTTACCTATTACCTTGAAATTTTTGATAACGATGTTGTTAGTGGACCAAAGTCGGCAAGGACTCAATCGTTTACTATTCGTGTACCTTCTCTGGATGAAATTTTGAATAATGCGGACAAGCTGCAAACCAGTAGTGAAGAAGGTCTTAAACAAACTCTAAAAGAAGCGGAGGATCTAAAAAAAACACTTGAAGATATTGATCAGGAACTGAAGAAGGATGATGAAAAATTAACCTGGGAAGAAAAACAAAAAATTGAAAATGCACTTGATAAATTTAAAGAGCTTCAGGATAAAGCTGATAAAATAAATGATCAGCTTGGTGAGATGAAACAAAATTTGCAGGAGAATAACCTTCTCTCTAAAGAAACTATGGAAAAGTATTTAGAGCTGCAGAAATTAATGGATGAACTTACCAGCGAAGAAATGAAACAGGCTATGGAAAGACTTCAGAAAATGATGCAGGAAATGAACAGGAATATGACGCAGGATGCACTTCAGAATTTTAAGTTAGATGAGGAACGATTTAAGAAAAGTGTCGAGAGGACACTCAACCTTTTAAAGCGAATTCAGATTGAACAGAAAATGGATGAGCTGATAAAGAGAACTGAAGAATTAACTGAACAGCAGGAAAATCTTCAAGAGCAGACTGATAAAAGTGATCCTTCCGATCAGAAAGAAATGAATGACTTGAGCAAAAAGCAGGATGAAGTGACAAAGGATTTAGACAAATTAAGCCAGGAGATGGAAAATCTTGAGCAGAAGATGAGTGATGTACCCGATATGCCATCGGAAGATATGCAAAAATTGATGGAGGAATTTCAAGAGCAGCAAAATCAGCAGTTATCACAGCAAGCTTCAAAAGACATCCAGCAGAATCAAAAGCAGATGGCAAAGCAAAAACAGCAACAGCTTTCCTCTAATATGAGTCAGATGAATCAGATGATGCAGCAGTTAAAGAACGCGATGCAGCAGAAAAATCAAATGCAAACTTTCACCGATATGATGAAGATTCTTGATAATATTATTTCTCTTTCAAAGCAGCAGGAAGATTTGAAAAATAGTTCAGAAAGTCTTGAACCCAACTCATCTGCCCTGGACGAACTAGCAAAGGAACAGAATAATCTTTCGGGCAATCTGGATAATGTCATGCAGCAGATGTCAGAACTATCTCAAAAAACTTTTGCTATCAGTCCCGAAATGGGTAAATCTTTAGGTGACGCCAAAAACCAGATGGAGTCGTCTGTACAATCAATGAAAAACAGAAACGGTTCACTTGCCTCAAACCAGCAGGGTCAGGCAATGGAGTCGCTCAATGAAGCTGCACTGATGATGAAAAGCTCTATGGAATCTATGATGCAGGGTGGCGGGCAAGGAGGAATGATGTCTCTTATGCAGCAGCTTCAGCAGATGTCTGGCCAGCAAATGAATCTGAATAATCTAACCCAGATGCTGCAGAAGATGCAGCAGGGTGGATTATCACCTCAGCAGCAGTCTGAAATGCAAAGGCTCGCACAGCAGCAACAGCTTATTCAGAAATCATTAGAGCAGCTCAACCAGGAAGCAAAATTATCCGGGCAATCAAAAAAACTTCCCGCTGACTTGGATAATATCCTGAAAAAAATGCAGGAGGTAATAACAGATTTGCACGGAGAAAAACTGGATGATAATCTTATCCAAAAACAGGAAAACATACTTAGTAAGCTGCTGGATGCGCAAAAATCTATAAACGAAAGAGATTATGAAAAAGAAAGAGAATCTCGCTCCGGTGAAACGGTTCTTAGAGAGCTTCCGACAGAACTTGATCTGACGGCTCCAAATTCATTAAATAAAATACGGGATGAATTGAATAAAGCAGCTAAGGAAGGATATACGAGAGATTATGAAGAATTAATAAGAAAATATTATGAAACCCTCCAAAAAGAAGATGTAAACCGTTAAAGTAATTACTCTCCAGTAAAATTTTTTTAGCCGAATAATTTTTATTTAGAATGGGGAATATTCATTTTTTTGATTTTTTTTAGTCTAATTCTGTATATTTTTGAGAAAATGAAAATTTATTAATGAATGCATTGATTGAAAATACTCTCCAGATTATTGCCAGGGTTAGTTCAAGCAAAAAAGGTTATTTATTACAACTTACTGAACAGGGTTATAAAGTTCTTACAATTTGGGGAGGAGCTAATGAAGAGTTTAAACATTTAAATGATCTTTTGTTTAACTTCTATAAGAAGGGGAGTATTGATACAGAGAAAGTTATAAACCTACCTTCAATCACTGACTTCGTAAAAGAAAAATCTTTATCACCTTTTTTTATTAATGAGCTTAACTACTTTTCGGAAAGAAACCTCTATATCTATATCTTACTCTTCTCATATGAAGAAGATGAATTTACAGATGTATGCAAAACCAGGATCTTGTCTGTTCTCTCTATCCTCAGTCAACAGATTAAGGATTGGTTTGAAAATAAAACGGAAAGATTATTATCCTCTTATTCAGAAGATACCTTAGAAGGGGAAAAAATATCTAATGAATGGGAAGAAAAGTTTAATACTCTTATTAAAACGTCTCCCGATTTAATTATTCTTCTTGATGACTCAGGGAAAATAAATCTTATTAACCGGACAGGAAAAGATATTCTGGAATATTCACCAGAAGATTTAAAAGGAAAACATTTCCTGGAGCTTGTTGAAAAAGAAGATTCTTCAGCAGTAACAAATTCTTTAAATCGAGCTCTTTCGGACAAGAAGCAAATAAAATTTAGAACTCATCTATGCTCGCTTTCCGGACAAATCTTTCCTTTTGAATTTAGTTGTAGCACGATAACGGGTAATGGTAAAGTATTGGGTTTGATCGGAATAGGAAAGAATATTACAGAAAAACTTAAATATCAAAAAGAGTTGCAGAGTCTTAAGCCAAAATTGATTGAAAGGGAAAGACTGCTAAATTTAGAAAGGGCGAGGTTTGAACAGCAAAAGTCTGTAATTGAAGAATTGAACCGATTGAAGTACGATTTTATATCCAGTGTTTCTCACGAATTTAGAACGACCCTTGCATCAATAATCGGCTTCTCTGAAACAATAGAATCGGATAAAGATCTTTCAGATTCAATGAAAAAGGAATTTAACCGGGTAATAATGAGTGAAGGAAAAAGGCTCGCTAAATTAATTAATTATTTATTAGATAATTCCAGTCTGGAGGATCGGTTAATTTTAATTAATATAACAAATGTCGAAGTATTAAAACTTGTGCAAGGAGTAATAGATGCCAATTATGAGTCTGCTTATATCAAAAATATTACTGTTACATTCGAGCATCCTTCGGAAGAAATTATTATAGAAGCTGATCGGGAAAATCTTTATCAAGTAATTAGTGCTTTACTGAATAATGCGATAAGATTTACCGGAGAATTTGGCAGGGTAAAAATAATTGTAAATAATCTTTATAACGAAGTTGAAATCATTGTCAGTGATACGGGGATTGGAATACCGGAAAGGGATCAACCCTATTTATTTCAAAGGTTTTTCAGGGTTAGTCGCCGAATGAGCGAAATGCCTAGTATTGGAGTTGGCTTGGTTTTTGTAAAACAAATAATCGATTCGCATAAAGGTTTAATTACCGTTCAAAGTGAAGTTGGTAGTGGAACCACTTTCGTGGTAAAATTGCCCAAAAGAAGTAAAATTGAAAAAAATGAGGTAAAAATTTGAGCAAGGTCATATTTATAGTTGACGATGAGCAATCGATATCTAAATTACTTACATTCTGGGTGAAAGATAAATGGGGATATGACGTTGAAGTTTTTTCTAACAGCGAATCTATGCTTAAAAAGTTAAATGTTAGACCTGATCTTGTTCTACTTGATATAATGCTTCCTGGTTTGGATGGAATTGAAACCCTTAAGAGATTAAAGCAATATGATGAAAGTCTTCCTGTAATTATGCTTTCCGCCCAGGGAAGAATTGATGTTGCTGTAGATGCTTTAAAATATGGAGCCTACGATTATTTCTCTAAACCCATCGATCAGCAAAAGCTTGAACTTGCTATTAAAAATGCTATACAAAATTACGATCTGGTTAAGGAACTTCAGAACTTAAAAGAGAATGTAAGAAAAGAATATAGTTTTGATAATATTATTTCGGCTGACGGAAAAATGCAGGATGTTTTCAGGTTGGTTTCTAAAGTACTTGATAATGACATAAGCGTTTTGATTTATGGAGAAAGCGGAACCGGGAAAGAACTTATTGCACGAGCCATTCATTACAATGGAAAGAGAAAAGACAAACCTTTTGTTGTAGTTAATTGTGCATCTATTCCCAGGGAACTTCTTGAAAGTGAATTGTTCGGACATGAAAAAGGTTCCTTTACGGGTGCACATCAACGAAAGTTAGGAAAGTTTGAATTGGCTAAAGATGGGACGATCTTTCTTGATGAGGTAGGTGAACTTGAAATGATGTTGCAGGCAAAACTATTAAGGGTAATACAGCAGAAAGAATTTGAAAGAGTGGGCGGCACGGAATTAATAAAGACTAATGTTCGTATTATCTCTGCAACGAACAGGGATTTAAAACATGCTGTTGAAGAGAAACAATTTCGTGAGGATCTTTTTTACAGGTTAAATTCATTCCCAATCTCTATTCCACCACTGCGACAAAGAAGAGCAGATATACTTGTTTTGACGGAATTCTTTGTGGAAGAATTTAATAAAAAACTGCAGAGGAATGTAAAAGGATTTACTAAAAAAGCTTTAAAGTTAATATATGAATATGACTGGCCCGGAAACGTAAGAGAAATGGAAAATACGATTGAACGCTGTATGATAATTTCTGACAGAGATCATCTGGATGTAGATGATCTTCCACAGCATATAAGAGCAGCTGATTCATCAATTGACATAGATCATCAGAGTGTGATGTTTACTGATGATAATATTATTCCATTTGAAAAAATAAAAGAAAAATCAATAAGACATGCCTTAAAAGTTACTGGTGGCAATATTGTCGAAGCTGCGAGAAAGCTTCAGCTAGGTCGGGCTACCATTTATCGTCTGATGGAGAAATACGGTATAGGAAACTGAATCTTTCCAACTCACAATACTTTTATTTAAATATTTTTTATTAGAGGCCTAGAAAAATCAAAAGATGTTTGTTTATGGTAAATTCTCTCCAAATATTTTTACAGGCTTCATACTAAATGAGTAATAATGATAAAAAATCGATACTTGTAATTGACGACGATATAACTATCCGCAAGCTTATTTCCCACCATTTAACTTTGAATAATTACAAAGTATTTCTAGCATCCAATACTGATGAAGCTTTTGATATATTATATAAGAACGCGATAGATCTCGTGCTATGTGATGTAATAATGGATAAAATGGATGGATTTACATTTTGCCAGCTTGTGCGTGAGAATAAAAATTATCGTTCTATTCCCTTTGTATTTGTTACAGCCAAAAATACTATGGAAGATAAATCCAAAGCCCTTGATGTGGGGGGTGATGATTTTATAACGAAGCCATTCAATGTTGAAGAACTTATTCTTAAAGTAAAGGCATTGATAAGACGTGCTGAGATCAATCGGATTTATGGAACCAGAAAAAATCTTGAAGAAATATTTTCTGAAAGAACTCCCAAAGTTTTAGTAGTGGATGATGATAAAGCTGCGCTAACAATTTATCAATCCGGTCTTTCGAAGGTTGGGATTGATTGCAAGACGGCATCAAATGTAAAAGATGGTTTAGTCATTATCAAAACATTTATGCCGGACTTAATAATTGCTGATATACTGATGCCTGATATTAACGGATTTGAATTTCGTGAAATGCTTCTGCAAAATTCAGAATTATCGTCTATTCCTTTCGTATTTCTAAGCAATAAAGCAACTGAAAAGGACATTCTTGATGGATATGAAAAAGATATAACAGATTATATTGTTAAGGAACAAGGACAAAAAATTTTTATTGCAAGGGTTTCTGCTATAATTAAAAGTCTTACTAATGAAAGACGTAAAGTTGTAACCGAATTACATGAAGCTTCTGACTCATTACGTACAAGTGTCGTTCCAACTGAATTTCCCGAATTTGAAAATTTTTCAATTATGTATTGGCACATTCCTTTTACCGGAATTCCCGGCGGCGATTTTATCGATTATTTTCTGCTGGATGAAAATCATCTTGCATTAATTATCGGTGATGTAATGGGAAAAAAATGGGGAGCTTGGTATTTTGCTTATGCATACGCAGGTTATATCAGAAGTGCTATTCACTCAATAATAGAAGAGGGGGATGTTTCCTCACCAGGAAAAATAATTAGCAAGGTTAACAAATTAGTGTATCAGGATTCAAAGATCTCCGAAGTATTTTCAACTCTTTCAGTAGTTATTATTGACAAAAAAAATATGACATTAAAATATGCCGGCGCAGGAGACATGCCCATGTTTTATAAAAGTAAATCTACCGGAGAAATAAAAAGGATTGATTCTAAAGGGCTTCTGCTAGGATATAATAAAGAAGCTGTTTACGAAGATACTAATTTGCCAATGTCTTCAGGGGATGCAGTAATGATGACTACAGATGGAATTTTGGAATGTCGTGATAGCAATGGAAATGCATTTGGAGTAAGTAAAATTATAAAAGTAATTCAAAAAGATAATTTCAATGACTCACCTTTAGAAATTTTGAAAGAGGATATCCATAAATTTAATCAGGCCAAGTTTGAAGACGATGTTAGCGTTATTACTATCTCTGCAAATTAATTCAAGTCTGTAACAAAATTAAAATTTTCTCTCCGAAAAAATCTTAAAATAAAAACTTATCGGTTGGATCTTTCAGTGGAGTGTTCTTCTATCGATTGCAGCTTGTCGGCTCTGTCAGCAATTTTAAGCTGTTCAATCAGCTCGTCAATATGCCCCTCCATAATATTCGAAAGATTGTAAAGCGTTAATCCAATTCGGTGGTCTGTGACTCGGTTTTGAGGGAAATTATAAGTTCGTATTTTGTCGCTTCGGTCGCCACTTCCTACCATTGACTTTCTTTGTGCAGATATTTCATCATTCTGCTTTTTAAGTTCCAGATCATATAGCCTAGCTTTGAGGACCTTCATAGCCTTTTGCCTGTTCTTCAATTGTGATCTTTCATCCTGACATTGCACAACTATTCCGGTTGGTTGATGTGTTATTCGTACGGCGGTCTCAACTTTGTTCACATTCTGACCGCCGGCTCCACCAGAGCGGAAGATATCAATCTTTAAATCGTTCTGGTTAATTTCAATTTGAACATCCTCAGCTTCAGGAAGAACCGCTACAGAGGCTGCTGAAGTGTGAACTCTTCCACTACCTTCGGTTTCCGGTACTCTTTGTACTCTGTGCACTCCGCTTTCAAATTTCATATCCCCGTAAACATGACTTCCGCTTAAAGAAAATACTGCCTCCTTAATTCCTCCCAGGCCCGTATCATTTATATCTATAAGCTCTGATTTCCAACCGCGTATTTCAGCAAACCGGTTGTACATTCTGAAAAGATCCCCGGCAAAAAGTGCAGCTTCCTCTCCTCCGGTACCAGCTCGAATTTCCATAATTATATCTTTGTCATCATTCGGATCCTTTGGTAAAAGCAGGAGTTTTATTTCCTCTTCCAGTTTTTCCTTTTCAACTTCAAGTTCTTCAAGTTCAGTTTCAGCCATTGATACTAATTCGCTATCGTTCACAGTTTCAATTATCTCTTTATTCCCACGTATGTTTTTCAAAACTGATGAATATTTTGCGAATGCTTCAACTATTTCAACAAGCTCGCTTCTCTCTCTGCTGAGAAAGATATATTTTTCCCGGTCACCTGAAATCACTGGATTTGACAGCTGTTCGTTTATACTATCATATTTTGCTTTTATTTTTTCTAACTTATCGACTAAATTCATATTGTATTTCTAAAAATGGTGTGCAAATATATTAAACGAGCCCTTGAAAATCTAAATTAAAAACAAAATCCAACACTGAAATGGATGATATTTCAGAAATAAAAAATCAATTAAAAACAATCAATATTATTCATCTATCATTGATGGCAGGAATGGTATTGTTCTTTGTAGTTGTGATTGTCTTTATGCAGAGTAATGAAATGAATATGAACAAAGACCTTGACAAAATATTTACAATTATAATACCCGTTTATGGTTTAATAGCAATGTTTATTGCAAGGTTGATTTTTAATTTGATCACTTCTAATTTTTCTACCGGAACTAATCTTGAAGATAAAATTGTTAAATACAGATCAGCTAAAATTGTATCCTGGGCATTATTAGAGAGCGGTTGCATTCTTTCACTGGTAGCAACAATGCTTACATCAAACTATCTTTATATTGTTGTTTTTATTTTTCTTTTGGGATATTTCTACATGTTGCGACCATCGAGACAATCAATGATAAAAGACTTACAACTGGACTCAAAAGAAAAAGATATAATACTGAGTAAATAATCATGAAAAAATTTGATATACCCGTTCATTACAGAAGTTCTTTTATTACTCAAATAAAGAACAGTAGAAAAATTGACGATCCGCGGAAAAAAGATTTTACGCCAACGCTGCTGGATTTCGGTCCGGTAAGATTTTATCTCGCACGGCATTTTGGATTTTGTTATGGAGTGGAGAATGCAATCGAGATTGCTTATAAAACAATCGAGGAAAATCCTGGTAAAAGAATTTTTCTGTTAAGTGAGATGATTCATAATCCCGGTGTGAACAACGATCTGTTAAGTATGGGCGTACGATTTATAATGGATACAGGAGGAAATCAGTTAATTGCCTGGGAAGAAATTAAAAGCGAAGATATAGTTATCATTCCTGCTTTTGGTACAACCCTCGAAATAGAAAAGAAGCTTAATAAGTTAGGTATTGATCCGTATCGCTACGACACGACCTGTCCATTTGTAGAAAAAGTATGGAATCGTTCTGCAGATCTGGGAAAGACAGGATTTAGTGTTG
>Ga0307445_10001305_pt1 | contig 14061 bp, 8 predicted proteins | sample SalMarSW160330MG_FD_202147 | JGI IMG/M metagenome (GOLD analysis project Ga0307445, IMG submission 202147) | Salt marsh sediment microbial communities from the Plum Island Ecosystem LTER, Massachusetts, United States - SW1603-30 | ecosystem: Environmental > Aquatic > Marine > Intertidal zone >...
TATGGTTTTGAGGGCTCGGCTTTGCCCTTCCCCTGTGAAAAATCTTTTGGCCCGGGCTGTCTTCAGGATGGTTCCTCCCCGGTTCAAGATACCCGAAACTGACCGTTTGTCCAGTTCGACCAACTCTCCATCGATCAAACCGTCGTAACCTTTTATTATTCCCCGAACCTCGATGCCGTAAAAAGCAGCAGTTCGCACAACGGCTCTGATAGCCGCATTGACTCCTGCACAATCCCTGGTTAAAACTCCTATCCTTTTCACTCGGTCCAACGCCTTTTTCTTTTTTTTCATTATATCGAATTTTCCACCGCAACCTCAATGTTTTGTTTTAAAGTTCATTTCATGAACTTTTAAATAAACTGTTTGATAGGAAGTTAGATTGCAATGGAATGAAAGCTGAATGCAAAAAAAACGATTTAACTGTTCCTATGCCACAGTAATATTTAAAGTGCAGGACAAAATAAAACAGGCAGTAAGAATACTAGGAAATTCAGAAGGGTTACCATTCAAAGGAGGAAACTCCCCCCTGAAATTTATACGAAAAGAGAAAAAAAGCTAAAGACTTAAGTTATTTCTTTTTTGCCTTCTTCGGGGCAGCTTTTTTCTTAGGGGCTGCTTTTTTCTTAGGAGCTGCTTTTTTCTTAGGAGCTGCTTTTTTCTTAGGGGCCGCTTTTTTCTTAGGGGCCGCTTTTTTCTTAGGGGCCGCTTTTTTCTTTGTCGCCATTATGTATCTCCTTTCTTAAGCTTGCTTCCTTCCCCAAATAAAGTTTACCTCGTGCCTCCTAGCTTAAACATATTATTCACTTTTTCTGACAACAATCAACATTTTTTTTAAATTAAAAAAAAATATTTTTTAAAAATTTTTTCCATTCCCCTTTCGATCGATACAATGAGAGAAAAATTTCACTGCGTGAGTTAGGAGGACAGCGCTTCTTTTTTATGCTGTAGCTTTGGCCGGTTTTGATTCGGCAGGCGGAAAAAGATTGTACTCGTCGCCGAACTGACCCAAGAACTCGACGCTGAATGCCCTGAACCAGTACCAGATCGGAAGAGTGACGACCGTCGAAATATACGGAATGATCAAAATGAAAAAACCGATGCAACAAGTCAGCAGGCCAGCCACGACTACAAAAATCACGAATAAAATGATCATCACGAACATCAACAATCCGAACAGGATAAAATGGAACGGATATTTCCCGAAAAGCGAAAGGAATCGTCCCCATCCATTGGTCGCTTTCACCCCGTGCTTGTACATGATCGGGACTACGAATCCATCCAAAAACACGGAAACGAATCCAATAAGAATGATCATCACGAGAAAAATCAATCCGACCATGATGATGAAAGGAACCGGAACCCTATGGTAAAAGCTGTCCTCGTAAAGTTGTGAAGCCCCTACAAAAAAGATGGCAATAAGGGAGACGAAAAATACAAAACAGATCAGGCCAAAAATCAGCCTCCACAAAAATAAAGAATTTCCTTCCTTTTTGTACTCTCTCCATGGATTGGCGACTTCGGCCTTGTTATGCACGACATTGTGGAGAAACATGAATTTTCCTCGAGAGCTCAGCCAAAGGATGACAAGCCCGATCACGATCAAAACGAATACGCCGAACGCGATCAGCATGAACCAGACTGGATGACCGATCAACCATTCCCAGGCTTTTCGGGGAAATCCAAGAAATTCACCGAAGTTCCAGTTATCGCCCCATCTCGATCCGCTCGATCCACGATTGCCGTCAGCCAAGCCGGCCAAAAAAGCCGTGAATCCCACGACAAACCACTTGTGCAGATCGAATGGCTGGAAAAGGGCTACTTTCATCCGGTTCCATGCCTGTCCTAAGGGTTCAAAAAAGGCTATATTATCCATTTTTCTTCCTCCTAGAATTCTCTCTTTTCCCTATCTCCCTCATATATATTTATATTACGCAAAAACGTCCACAAAAATTCGCCTAACGGATATATATCATTTTTCTTCTCCAAAATCAGCAATTGACACATCCATCTTTGGTTGGTATTCTTTTTTACAAGATAAAAAGGAGGGATAGTCATGTTTGTCCGGCAAACCATCATTCACACCGCCATCGACAAAATAGATGAGGCGTCGAAGCTCTTCGAAAAGAGTGTCATCCCAGCATTCCGCTCCCAAAAGGGTTATCGAGGAGCATCCTTCATCGCGGACCGCAAGACAGGAAAAAGCATATGTGTGAGTCTTTGGGACAGAGAGCAGGATGCCGTTTCCAACGAACAAAGCCATGTTTATCAAGAGCAGCTCGTTAAATTTATCGGTCTATTTACTATGGATCCCTACCGCGAGGGATACGAACTTATTGTCCAAGATGTGAAGTAGAACCTTATCGGTTATTTGCCGGAACCTGGCTCCGCAGCACTCATCAGCCATCCCAATCTTTCCTTGGAGGTTCTGACAAGCATGTATCCGTCATATTGTCCTAAGACCGCGAATTCCTCTCCCCCGTTTATTTTCTCTACGACCACAGCTTGGGCCATGGGAGCCGCCCTGACTTCGTGTATCAAATCGGCATGTTGTGTCTCCAATGATTGGGCTATCGATTCGATGTTGCGAGCTGGGACATACCCGGTAAGACCGTCGGGCAAGAGGACGCGGTATGTATCGCCTGCCGCTGCTTGAACTTTCATGGCGGTATAGGGACTCAACCTGACAATTTCAAGTGATCGCGATGCAGACGATGCCTTCAAAGCTACCTTGGATTGATCTGACCGGACCCATTGGCCGAGGATCTCCATATCGGCCTTGATTTCTTTCGGGGTCGAGTTTATTTTTTTAATAAAATTCACTGGATCCACAGGGCCTTCACCTCTTGCATAAATCCCGAAGTGCAGATGGGGCGGCGTTCGTCGGGCATTGCCGGTGTTGCCCACGGTTCCGATCCTTTGGCCGGGCTCCACATAAGTATTTTCTTCGACATCCTGGGTCTGCAGGTGGGCAAAATAGAGATGGAGGTCTCGCTTCGCATCATGGAGCCAAATATTGAGGCCGCCGATGTCGGATTCACTGACGCGGCGGACATAGGCTTTGGAAGGGGCGATGACCGGTGTATGTCTTTTCGTGAAAATATCCACGCCGTGGTGTTTCCGGCGGCCGCCGTCACGTGGCGCTCCGAATCCGCTTCCGATAGCCCGATGGTCATATCCCAAAACCGGGAATCCCAGGGAAGCCATGTTGCGGATGGTTATGGTGAATCTTCCACCACGCAGAAGCTCAGGCTGGAGGCGGAGCACGTATTCTGAATCCTGTTTGGGTTCGAATTCCAGGTGCTTTTCGTTGTTGTTTGCGCTGGCGACCAAGCTCCATTCTTCGTACGAAAAACCCCGAACACGGAAAAGATCCATAAACAGACGGCACCTTTTCTGGCCGTTGAATGCCACATCGATCTCTACCCTCTGACCTTTAATAACGGAAAATCGGTAGGCGACGGCAAAAGCAGAAGCATGGTCCACAAAAAAGGATTCTTCAAAGGGGAGTTCTACATCCACCGGATTTTTCATGGCATCCTCAGATGCCAGGATCCAGTCGCGAGCGATGGCTGTTTGAGCCAGTCCCACCGAACGCAACGAATGCACATAGGCCTCATGGCTGTTGGAGGGTTTATAAGACTCGGGAACGATCTCTTTTTGGCAATGGGAAAACAACAAAAGAGAAATAAAGAGTACAGAAATAAGGAGTGTAAAATAGAACTTGTGTCTAAACCTCGTGCGCATTTTTTCCGTCTTTATTATGATACATTACGACCGAATTGCCAACCGAAATTTCGGTTGAAATTAGACTAACATCATGTTACTTGTTAATTTCTCGCTTACAGGAGAGGGCCGATTATGAAAATAATGCAACAGAACAGGAGGAGTTCGATGCGTATTAGAAAAATTATGTTGCTTGTGTGGATCTCTCTGTTTTTTACAGTATCGCTTATAAGCATGACAAACGAAAATTCCGGAAAGGAAGAGGTATTTCTGGATCCGGAAAGCTTGGTGCGGGGATTGTATGATTCTGTAACCTTCGAGCCTGGAACTTTGCCGGATTGGGATTACGTGCGCAGCTTTTTTATCCCCGAAGCTATCTTTGGCGTGAGAAAATCACGAACGCTTATGGAGGTGCTGGATTTGGATGGTTTTGTGGACTGGTGGCTGGAAGACGTCGAAAAGCACAAGCTAAAGGAAAGAGGGCTCGAGGAATCGGTGGAAAAGATAAAGATGACCGTATATGGTAATATCGCCCACTGCTTCGTGGTTTACAAAGTGCGGATTTTGACACCTGCCGATGCCCCAGGCCAATTGGGATTGGACAGTTTCGGCCTGATGAAAAAGGATGCGCGCTGGTGGATCGTCTCCATCACCAACGACATCATCACTCCACAAAATCCCCTCCCCGAAGATCTCAGGTAGAATTGGGGACAGCATAGAATTGGGGACAGGATATGCTTTCACCTATTTAATAATTGTGCCTAAATTACCTTTAAATAGGTGAAAGCATATCCTGTCCCCAATTAAAAATCTACGAGGCCGGCGAGTTTAAGGATCTGGATATAGTTGAGAACGCTCTCCAGTTTGGACTTTTGTTGATACTGGGTATCGAGACTTAACTTAATATCGAGCACACTCCGTTTTCCATCGATCAAAGACTGCAGCTCGCTGGTGCTGGCGATATCCTGTCTGGAATAAAGAAATTTATCTCTTTCCGACTTTGGTACCTTCGCGATGAATTGTGAATACCCTCGGTATCCATTTTCTTTAACTTTATCCGTAGGTTTTGGAACTATATTCGCCGCCTTTTTTTCCTGCTCGCTCCACACGATTTTGACAGGCTTGACCTTCAGATTCTTCGCCACGGATTCCATATGTTTATCCAGCGCTGCCAAGGAGGCCTTACCTACTGAATCGATAGTCGACTCCATGATTTTTAGGTAAGAACCGACATCATTTTTATCCTTGGCAAGTTCCAAAACTGTGGCCAGAGTCACCTTTTCGTTAGCCAAGGCTGTTTCAACTTGGGCACGTGCGGTTTTATAAGAATCGGCCAATGTCTCAGTCGTTGCATCATTCAAAATTTCTAGTGCGATCACCAACTGATGACCCAAACGTCGCGTCCCGTTGCTCGTTGTCTCTCCGGCAATCTTTTTAGCCATAAAATCATCGGCACTGGCGATCGTGTAGGCCGCAGCAGCCCCTATTATCGACACCCGCTTGAGCTGTGTAGGATCAGCCTTGTCCGCCCTATCTCCCGATGTGTGATACCACTGGTCAGGCCAAGCATTCATGCATACCCCAGGAACCTGAACACCCCAGTCATTGAAAACTTCATGGTCGGAAGCCCCTGAATGAGTATCGATAAGATAATAAAACGGCTCATCCGAACCAGATGGGGCAACGATACGCCGCAGCTTGCCCCCGGCAACCCAACGATCGACATTGCCTTCGCCAATGTAACGGTAGTAGTTCTCCATGACATCATTGACATAATGAGCGTTTCCGAACGTTGTACGGACCATAGTCATAAACGCCTGATTTAAGCTCAACCATTCGCCCACCATATCCAGGTTGATGTTGCATAAGGTTCTATCCATGAGGTCTTTGTTGGCATTGACCCAGGGAATGGTTCCGGAGAATTCAGGCACCCAAATAAAGCGGATCGTCCTCTTAGGCCGGGGCAGCCTCCCTTCTTCGATCAATGTGTGGAGCATGCGCGCAACCTCAAGGATAGTTGCGGATCCAGACTTATTGTCGTTCGCCCCCTGCTTGGTGTATCCCTCGAATAGATGAGCCGAAAAAATGATCTCATCGGCAGCTGGATCGGTACCAGGGATGTGACAGACAACATCCTGGATCTCGTAGGGTTCCATACGGGATTCCACTTGGGCATGAACCTTAATTTTCTCGCCATCCAGCAAACGATCCTTAAGAGCAGCTCCCTCTCGGATGGGCAAATAAAATCCGAATTTTGGCTGATTTTTGGCATCCTGACGGAAACTTCTCAATCCTCCCCAAGGGATTTGGAGAGGATCGAAATAGGGCCTCGATGATTGCATGGAAATGACACCCAATGCACCCAGTTTCAAGCAAGCCAAATTATGGACAGAGCTCAGGCTTCCTTCGGTGACAACGATCTTCCCCTCAACCCCGGCATCTTTGATCTCATCCTCCGTTCCATGGCCCACCCAAACTAGCTCTGCCTTCACATCTGCAGAAGTGCTTCCGCTGGCGAGCATCGCCCGGAGGTCCTGGTAGGAGGCGAGTTTTTGCCGCTTCGGTTCTATCTCCCATAGTTCTCCCTTTATCCCATCCCAAGTTTTCCCTCCAGGAAACCGGACGATTTCCGCTCCGGGAAGTTCGTATTTTTTTAGTTGGTCATAGATGTACTGCGCTTCATAAAACGTTCCAGCATATTCTTCAGCTGGCCGATCTTGGTTATAACCTCCGGTCTCCAGTATCGTGTTCCACGCGGTTTCCCCTGAGGCTTCCCCGATGATTTCATCCATCTGCTTCTCAGGAAGCAGCGTCCATATCTTCCACGGCGTCATTTGCGCCATGGCCATACAACCTAACGATAAGATCCCGAGCAAACATGCTATATGCATACGTTTAATCACATGCTCCTCCTACCATAAACTCGACTCTTGCATATACCACACCCAAAATCCCCGGTCAATGAAATCCTGGTTTCATCTTCCTTCTCCTCCGCTTTCCAATCATTTACAGGGTGGTACCTTATGGCGAGCCCCCAATTTTTTCTCTTTTTTTTTTGTTTTCCTGGATGTAAAATAAATATGGTAAGAGCATGAGAAAAAGTCTAATTCTTTTTTCGATCGTCATTCTCATCCTTTTTTCTTCAACTCTTCTCAAAAGTGACCCCAAGGAGGATCAGAACTCCTCAAACGATAAAAAGTTTCCGATCCAGATAAAAGACCTCATCGCTCATTTTTCTTTGGTTGAAGACAATCCGGGTTCTTTTTCTATAGGGTTGGATCTAAACACAATCACATCTCCGCAAAATAATAAGAATTATCTCAAACCCATTTGGAGTATCACTAAGCTCAATTTACTCCTTTGGACAATCGATAGGTACGTCCTCAAGAGTAAATGGGCACACATTTCATTCCAAACCATCACGGATAATCTCAAAACAGGCTTTGTCTGGGATTACGACCCTTTCGGAACCAACCAGTTCATGCACCCTTACCACGGAGCCATATATCATTCTATCGCCCGATCCCAAGGAATGAGTTTCTTCGAGTCTTCGGTATACACATTTCTAGGAAGCCTCTCTTGGGAATATTTTGGGGAAAACGAACTGCCAGCAAAAAATGATCTATTTTTTTCCTCATTCGGGGGAATCCATCTGGGTGAAGCATTGTATAGGATGGCAAATCTCATTTCCTACGAGAATGAAACAGGAATCGGCAGGACTCTTATGCAAGCTTTTAAATTTCTAGTCAACCCAATCGTCGGGATCAAAAGAACCTCGGGGAATGATTTTGGCAGAGAGAGATTCGGGGCGGAACACCATTACGATTTCAAACTTCCTTTTGGTGCCTCTTATTCATCCGAGGATCAATTTATCATGTTTGTCGAAACACGTTTCGTGTACAAAGACCTCTTTTATAAAAGCGATTCAAAAATAAAACCGTATGATTGGTTCACTTTCGATGCCAAATTAGGAATCAGTGAAATGGGTTTTAGGGATCCCGAGATTTCCACATACGGCATCCTTTTTGGAAAAAAATTCCAAAGTGGTTGTGCCGGTCTGTTCGGGCTCTACGATTACATCAATTCGCACATCGCTGAAAAGATGTCGACCGTTGGATTTGGACCAGGTTTTGCAACTTCCTCTGGATCCGCGTCAAATCTTTTCTTTAATACTTCAGGAATTCTCTCATTCGTATTTGGAAGTTCCAGCGCAACTATCCCATACTCACAGCCCAACTACGAAGCAGAAGGCAACGAACCCTATCACTTCGGTCCAGGGATCATGGGAAAGGTAAAGTTCGAACTCGGGAAAAAAGGTCTCGGCAGTTTGAACACAGGTTTTTCCCAGTATTGGGTACATGCGACGCTTGCCGATGCGAACGAATTCATGTCTGTGATATCTCTCGATCTCAACTTCGATATGTCAGAAAAATCCCAGATATCTCTTGGATACGATTACTATCTTCGAAACGGTCGTTTAGATGACCAACGCTTGACGATAAGCAAAAATGCCATCCGGGCAATGTATGTTCTTAATTTCTAAGAATACCTCCTCTACTTTTCTCCCAGAATTTTGTTGACCTCAGAAACATGAAGAGAGAGCTCTCGATTCAATTCATCGAACCGCACATAGGCATCTCGTCCAGGTTTTTGGTCCGCCCTGTCGAGCATGGAAGAGAGATAAGAGATTTGATCGACTAGCATAGGTTGGGGATAGGGGCCTGTTGCCGTCACGAGTTTTGCGTATACGGCATTCAATCCTCCCTTTTTTTTTTGGCTGACTTCTACAGACTCCCGGGCCTTGCGAATACGTTGCACTAATCCATTGGCCAAACTCATCGTATCCCGGACCTGAAGGCTAAGGGATTCTTGTGCCACCAAGTCTGCCTGAGTTATGCCGTCTTCCGTCACCCGGGGATCGACCAGCACCCGGAATGTTTCGGTGTGACTCCAGTCTCCGATGACAAGTTTTGCCCGGTATCTTCCTGGAGCAATAAAGGGTCCTCCTCTTCCGCCCATACCTGCTCTCTGATTCAAAGCCCCGGCATGCCGCATATCCCAAAAGAACCTATTCATTCCCTGCTTAGAGGGGAGCAACGGTCCGCCCGCCCGTTTAAGCTCTTCCACGAGGACATCGAACGCAAGTCCCTCCAGGTGAATACTCTGCCGTTTGCTGGAAAACGAACGGATTAGATTATCGTTGTCATCCAGGATGTCCAAAACAACCATATCCTCCGGATTTTCGGCCAAAGAATAATCGATCATGACACCAGGTTGAAGATACTCAGGCACTTGCGCAGCACCCCTGAAAGAACGGGAGCGGTAATGCATACGATAAGCATCGCGCGGAGAATACAAATGGAATGGGGATTCCCCTATTTTTTCCCCGAGTTGATGTAGCGGAGTGACATTGTCCAGGACCCAGAATGAGCGTCCCATCGTGGAGAGCACAAGGTCTTTTTGATGAACCTTGATGTCAGTTACCGGCGTAACAGGAAGGTTGAGCTGGAAGGATTGCCAGTGAGCCCCATCATCGAAGGAGATGAACATGCCGAACTCCGTTCCGGCATACAAAAGGCCTTCCCGGTCGGGATCTTCCCGCACAACCCGGGTGGGGAAATCTTCAGGGATACCATTCCGGCCGCTTGTCAACCGTGTCCATGTCTGGCCATAGTCCTCCGTTCGGTAAATGTATGGTTGCCAGTCATTCATCAAGTACCGGTAGACAGCCACATAAGCTTTGCTGGCCCGGTGGGGAGATGGTTCCACATTCTGGACGCGCCCGCCAGGAGGAAGATCTTTGGGTGTCACGTTCGTCCATGTTTTGCCACCATCCCGGGTGACATGGATGGGCCCATCGTTGGCGCCTACCCAAATAAGGCCTTTTTCCAACGGAGATTCCCGAACCGCATAAATCGTGCTGTAGAATTCTTCGCCTGTGATATCCCGCGTGATCGGGGAACCGGAAATAACCTGTTTGGAAGGATCAAATTCAGTCAGATCTGGCGAGATGGTCTCCCACGTGACTCCCCCGTCTGTGGTCCGATGAAGATATTGGGAGGCATGATAGACCACTTCTGGATCGTGAGGGGAAACATGGATCGGGGAAACCCGTTGGAAGCGGTATTTCAGGTCCTTGGGATTGTGGCCGTATATATCGGCTGCACCGACATAAAATTGCATCTCCTGTCCGGTTTTTTTGTTGTATCGCCCGAACCTTCCCTTGCAGTTGGCATAAACGATATTGTGGTTACCTGGTTTGGGCACAGCAGGGCCGGTTTCGCATCCGCCTATGGATATCCAGTAGCCCATAGGGCCTACCGGTGAAGAAGAAGGGGGCAAAGAGGGGACGGCGATTGTGCTGCTATCTTGTTGGCCGGCATATACCCAATATGGAAATTGATCGTCGATATCGACCTGATAAAGCTCGGCTGTCGGCTGGTTAAACTGGGTCGACCACGTTGTCCCGCCATCCAAGGTCACATTGGCTCCGCCATCATTCGATTGGATAAATACATCTGGATTTAAGGGATTGATCCACATGTCATGGTTATCCCCGTGAGGAGTGGACCGGTTCTGCCATGTTTTTCCCGCATCTTGAGACTTCCAAAAACGGCCGGTGTTGACATACAGAATGTCGGCATTTGTCGGGTCGGCATCCAGGTTGGTGTAATAAAAAGGCCTGTTCACCAGTTCTTCCTTGTCCGAGACGAGCTCGAAACTTTGCCCACGGTCATCAGAACGATAGAATCCGCCACCTGGAGCGGCTTCCATCAACACATAGACACGGTCAGGATCTGCCGGAGAGACAGCGAGGTCGCTTTTCCCGATCAAATCTTGAGGAAGCCCCTCTGTCAGGTGAATCCAAGTGGCTCCGCCATCGGATGATTTAAAAACGCCACCTTCTTCAGCCCCGCTTATGATCGTCCAAGGCTTCCGTTCACAATGCCAGAAAGCAGCATAGATCTCATCAGGATTATCCGGACAGAATTCAAGATCCACGGCACCTGTCCTATCGGATAGGAAAAGCACATTTTCCCAACTGTCTCCACCGTCGAGAGATCTGTAAACGCCACGGTCAGGGCTCGGGCCGAACACATTGCCGATGGCAGCGACAAACACGATGTCGGGATTGTCTGGATGGACCTCCACAGCCCCGATCTGGCCCACATCCCGGAGCCCCAAAAATTTCCAAGTCTTCCCGGCGTTCTCGGATTTATACACCCCACGCCCTGTGATCACATTGCTGCGTATACCGTCCGAACCGGTCCCGACATAAATGATATCCGGATTGGAATCGGCAACCTGGATGGCTCCGATCGAACCTGTTTCCAAATAGCCGTCGGTCACATTGCTCCAATTCTGTCCATAATCAACAGTCTTCCATACGCCACCTCCTGTGGCCCCCATATAAAAAACAGAGGGCTGGGAGGCAATGCCGGTAACCGTGGTCACACGCCCTCCCCGGGATGGCCCGATACAACGATACTTGAGGCCTTCAAAAAGTGAAGGATCATAGATGGGGCTGGAATCTGAATCCTGATTCTGCGCAAATATCTGGGCAGACAAACCTGCGATCAGAAAAATCAACAGGACCAAACTTGTGTAAAAAAGGGCTTTTCTCATTTGCACATCTCCTTATTCCCAATTTTTCTATTTTAATAAAGGATCCTTGCGAATGGTGACCGTTCCTGAATAAGGACGTCCCTCTACCGTCAGGATGACCTGGTATGTTCCGGCTGGGGCATCCATCGATGCCAGGGCCGGGCCGAATAGATCCCTTCCTTCTGAATAATAGGCAAAGTCTTGAATCATCTGGCGGTGTATCCGGCTAAGATCCTGCTCCGTTTTTGCTTTTTTCAGCTTTTCCCGCATCTCCGACAAAACTGTCCGTTCGGGATCTGTTTCTATTAGAGAGGACAACTCGCCAATGACTTTCTCCAGGTGAATTTGAAAGACCGCGATCTCGGAATCCGAGGGAGGAAAACTCATGTTCCACCGCACCATGTTAATCCCAGATTTTGTAGACACCCTCACGCTCGCCTGCCGTTTTCCTTCTAGATCGTGGATTTCCATGGTGACTTTTCCTTCTGGAACAGATTTTAAATAAAAATGGATGAAAGCACCCGAGCGCGGATTTTCTCCTCTGAATTTAAAAAACGTCTGTTGCCGCCCTAAGGAAACGGACTGCCAGCGGGTAGCTGTCCGGTTCTCGAAGAGATGAACATCCTTGGACAGGACTTCCGGGGTGAGCTGTTGAAGGGGAGTCAGGTCGTCCACGATCCAGATGCTGCGGCCGTGGGTCCCGGCGATCAAGTCAAAATCCCGGGGATGGATGACCAAGTCGTGAAACGCCACGGTGGGCATGTTGTTCATGAAACGGTGCCAATTTTTCCCACCGTCGATCGTGGCAAAACAGGCAAACTCCGTTCCGACGAACAAAAGATTTTCGTTCTTGATATCTTCTTTGATGACATAGAGACTGTGACCATCAGGAATATTCCCAGAAATGTCCGTCCAGGTGGCACCAAAATCATCGGTCTTCAATACATAAGGAGTGAAATCATCGTTGCGGTGCCCATCGAAAGTGACATAGGCTGAACCTTCCTGGAAGTGAGAAGCCTCTACCCGACTCACCCATGTACATGAGGGCACATCTTGAATATTGGGTCTGACATTGACCCAGTTCACCCCGCCATCCCTGGTAACCTGGACATTCCCATCATCCGTGCCCACCCATAAAATGGAGGCATCCAATGGGGATTCGGAAATCGTGATGATCGTGCAGTGATTCTCCGCTCCGGTTACCTCATGAGTAAGGCCTCCGGATTCTGAGGAATTCCGCTTTTTTGGATCATTGGTGGTCAAATCAGGGCTGATTATCTGCCAGGTATCACCTCTGTCTTTTGATTTGAAAATATGATTGCCCCCAAAATAGATGGTGTGTGGATTGTGGGAAGACACGATCACAGGACTGCTCCAGTTATACCGGAACTGGGGCGGCAGCAGGCTCGAATAGCTGCTCCGGCTTGATTGTCGCCAGAGCCAGTGCTCACCAGGAAAAATGGAGTAGCGCACCGGTTGTTCCGGAAAATTCGGGTCAAAATATCGATTAAAATTCACTATACTTTCTGGCCGAGGAGAGATGAGTTTGTACTCCTGGGTTTCCATGTTGATCCGGCCCAATCCACCCACATGGCAGACGGTGTACACGGTGCGCCAGTCTGTCGGATCGACCTGCATGTGAAAACCATCTCCGCCGTTGACCTCGATATTGTGGTCGTTCAGGATGCCCTGATAATCGCGGCTGTTGCTGGGCCCCCCAAAACCACCAATATCCTGCATCCCCCCGTACACCCAGTAAGGATCACGCATATCCACCCCGATGGCGTAATACTGGGCGATGGCCATGTTGTTGAAAGAGAGGAATGACTTCCCATGGTCCAATGTCAGGTGGGCACCCTGGTCGGATGCGACATAAAAGACATTTTTATCTTTTGGCGAAATCCACAAATCATGGTCATCTCCACCGGCGCCACGCCATGGTTTCCCTCTGAAAGTCTTGCCGCCATCTGCTGAAAAACGATAATCTCGGGCTATCACATAAATCAGGTTGTCATCCAAGGGATTGACTGCAATCCGGCCGTGATACATAGGCCGGCTGGTATGCCGGAGCAAATAGCGCCAAGTCTCCCCTCCATCATCGGAACGGTAAACACCCGGGCCGGGAACATTCATATCCGCAGGAAGCTGGTCGCTGGCTTCCACACTGGCTACCACCACATCCGGCTTGGAAGTGCAGATATCGATCCCCACCCGACCGATATCTCCAGAAGGGAGTCCTTTTATTAGTTTACGCCAGGTCTTCCCTCCGTCCGTTGTCTTGAATAAGCCGCCGTCAGGACCTCCGCTGTGAAAGTGCCAGGGTTTTCGCAAGCGGTGGTACATGGCACAAAACAGGATATCCGGATCCTCAGGATGCATTTTAATCTCTGTGCACCCGGTTTTTTCATCATCAGGAAGACCGTTCGTCAATTTTTCCCAGGTCTCCCCCCCATCCGTTGTCTTGAACAAACCACGAGTTCCAGAATAGCCCCAAAGATGGCCGACAGCGGCAACATACACGATGTCCGGATCCGTAGGATGGGTGGCAATACGGGCGATTTGATGCGTTTCCTTCAATCCCATATTATGAAAAGTTATCCCGCCATCTGTAGATTTGTAGATCCCGTCTCCCCAGCCGGAACTATTGCGATTGTGAGCCTCGCCAGTTCCCACCCAGATTATGTCGGGATCTGCCTGAAAAAAAGCCACATCTCCGATGGATGCACTGCTGTA
>Ga0307445_10001308_pt1 | contig 14048 bp, 6 predicted proteins | sample SalMarSW160330MG_FD_202147 | JGI IMG/M metagenome (GOLD analysis project Ga0307445, IMG submission 202147) | Salt marsh sediment microbial communities from the Plum Island Ecosystem LTER, Massachusetts, United States - SW1603-30 | ecosystem: Environmental > Aquatic > Marine > Intertidal zone >...
ATCCTTGAATACAATTCATGGACCTGCCTGGGTGATCCGGAAATGACGGTTCGAACGACAACACCGCGCCGGATCGATGTCGCCCATGACTCAGTATTGTGGGTTTCTAATGACAGCAGCATAGTGAATATAAATGTCCAATATAATGAACTGCCTGTCGAAAATGCACTTGTCTGTATGATGTCAAGGGGAGATTCTAATATTTATCACTATGGTCGCACTGATGTATCTGGAGATATTCAATTTGTTGACACTTTTGAAATCCCCGGGGATTCAATAAGCATCACTGTTACTGGCCGAAATCTCTTGCCATACAATAAAATAATCAGGGTGAACCTGAGTGGTGCCCCTTTTGTCGTATTGGATTCTTTCATACTCCTCGACACTCCAGGCGGAAATGACGATAACATAGCCAACCCTGGTGAAGATATCGAAATCCCGGTCAAGCTAAAGAACTGGGGTGATTCAACTGCATATAACGTGAAGGGAATAATCCAGGAACCTAGCCCCGATTCTTTTGTCACGCTGTATGATACGATCAAATTTTTTGGTGATATCAACGGTCTCGATTCTGTATTCTCTCCATCTGATGGATATAACATTGTCGTCGCTGCCAACTGCCCAGATACCCACCACTTGTTCTTTGATTTAGTAGTAACTGACGATAATGATTCTTCGTGGATCTCGGAATTGAATTTTACAGTCCATGCACCAATCCTTACGTATTGGGATTATCATTTTCTCAGCTCGGTGAAATATACCGAAGCTGGTGATACTAATCAACTCGTCGTTGATATCTCAAATATCGGGTCATATCGGGCAGAAAATGCTGTCGGTAAGATATTCTCAAATGATTCCTTTTTCATACAAGTAGATTCGATATCTTCTTTTGGTACGATCGATCCGAATACCACGGGTTCAAACCAAGCCGATCCCTTTGTCATTACTACATCACCTTTGACACCACCATGTTACCCGATTGATCTAATGTTGGAAATAACATCCGGGGTCTATATCGATACTTTGTATTTCGTAGTATATGCAGGTCAAAAAGATTACCTTGTTTTTGATAAAGATCCTGCTGGTTCGAGCGGTCCGGTCATCGATGCGACACTTGATTCCCTTGAGTTCTACGGCGATTATTGCGATACCCTGCCGACTGATGATTTCCTCTCCCTTTATAAAGCTATATTCATATGCCTCGGTACATATCCTAATAACTACATAATCACCGATACAAACCAGATCGGTCAGGAAATCGAGCGCTATTTATCAATACTCGACGGTAAGGTATATTTAGAAGGCGGCGATGTCTGGTATGCTGACCCTCATTACTACCATGGTTATCAGTTCCATACCATGTTCTCTTTATTCCCCATTGCTAACAGCATTGGCCCGCTTTATTCAGTTAGCGGTAAAGATAGTACCTTCACTGAATCGATGTCATTTGGTTATTCCGGAGGCACTAATTCTCTTGACCGCATCGACCCAGACAGTCCGGGTTTTCGTATCTTTGAAAAACCTGAGAACACTTTCGGCTGCGGCGTTGCGGCCAATAACCGCACCGTGGGTATATCTTTTGAACTGGGCGGACTTGTGGACGGTTCTGAACCATCTACTAAACGTACTTTGATCGATTCGATAATGGCCTACTTTGGAATATTGCCGACCGGGATACCCGAATTCGAGCGCAGGTCAATATCACCAGTCATGACCCTTACTGTCTTTCCGAACCCAAGCCGCAAAACCGTGAATATGACTATTCAAGGTGGTATTAATATCCGAAATATTACCCTATATATATATGATATAAGCGGCAGACTGGTCAGGGACTTTAAACTACCTGCTTCCTGCAGCTTACTGCCTACTTATATATCCTGGGACGGTACTGACATGAATAACCGAAAAGTAGCACAAGGTATTTATTTCATTCATCTGCGAGCAGATAGCCAAACAATAACACACAAAACCATATTTCTCAGATAGTTCGCAGGTCATAAGATCATCACATCTCTTGCTTTCGACCTTTTTATCGCTATACTTATGGTATGAAAAGAATAGTATTTTTGTTGATCATAATTTTAAATCTATGTGTTGCACAACAAACAGGAGCAAGGTACGTAATTATAACTCATGATGATTTTTACGATGCTATTCAACCACTTGCCCAATGGAAAAATAATAAGGGTTTAAAAACAAAGGTAGTAAAGCTATCGCAAATAGGTTCTTCTGCCAGTCAGATAAAGGCTTTTGTAGAAGAAGCCTATAATACATGGGATATCACTCCAGAATTTTTACTTCTTGTTGGCGGGCCTAATTATCTCCCTTTACCAACGGTTGGCGGTGTTTATTCTGATAATTACTATACGAATATGGATGGTGATATTTATAATGAAATTCTACCCGGAAGGCTTACAGTACGGAGTGTAAATGAAACAGAAACAGTCGTTAATAAGATGCTCATGTATGAAAAAACTCCTGATCTGGCAGATTCACTATGGTTCATTAATGCTTGTCTGATAGTAAGAGAGGACTACGATACATATGATGATTCAATATACTGGGATGACGCAAAGTACGTACGAAATCTCATGCAGAATTACGAATATCATGATATCGATACTTTGTCCCGCATCGCCGGGAACGATGCAAACGATGTTGTCCAGGCCGTTAATAATGGCCGCGCTTTTGTTCTGTACCGGGGTCAGGGTGTTAATAACTGGTGGTCACCATTTGATGTTAATCCTGATGCAACATCTAATGGTAATAAACTGCCGATCGTCTTATCGATAACCTGCCGGACTATCGGAACCGGTTCTACCCCGGCGACTGCAGAACGCTGGTTCTTAACTGGTTCACCGACCTTGCCGCGTGGTGGCTCAGCTTATTTTGCCACAACAACGGTCGTTACAAGTGGTGCTTACTTACGCAGTGCTGTTTGCAAAGGTTTTTTCAGAACTCTTTTCAGTGAGCGAAAGAGAACCTTTGGCCAGGCCTGCGAAGGAGGACGGGCAACAGTATATGATATGTATGGTAGTTCCAGCGAATTCAACGGATTCATGACGATCGGTGATCCTGAAATGAATATCTGGACAGCGATACCGCAACCGATCGAGGTTTTCCACGATTCCACTATTTATGTCAATGAAGAGTCGCTTAATGTCCTTGTGCATTTTAACAGCGTACCGTTTGAATCTGCACTCGTTTGCATCACCATAGATACGATTTTCCATAACTATGGTTATACAGCAAGTGATGGACAAATAACGCTGGACTTAGAGGATATCTTACCAGGTTTAATGACCTTGACTGTAACCGGAAGAAATGCTATCCCCTATCAGGCGCAGATCACCGTTACAGATACGAGCGCATTTCTGATTTATGCCGGGTTAATGACAAATGACTCATTATCTAATAATAATGGTCTCGTTGAAAACGGCGAAACAATTCTGCTACGTTCGCTCACCAAGAACATCGGCGCTTCAACCGCCCACAGCGTACTCGGTATATTGAGTACCCAAGATACTCTGGTATCGATCATCGATAGTATTGTCAGTTTTGGCCACATCAATCCAATGGATTCGTCATGGGGTTCCAGTCCATATACTATTACGATATCGCCTTTTTGCCCAGGTGGGCATGATCTTGATTTTGATCTTTTACTCGTAGATAATAATAATAATTCATGGAACACGAACTTTTCATTGAGCGTTCAAAGCCTGGGCGGTGGAACTGGGCCTGATCCCTATGGCTATTATATGTATGACAATACTGACACAAGCTCGGGTCATGCACCGGTATTTGACTGGTTTGATATCGGACCACCGAGCGGTCCAGGTCAGCTGGTAACTGAAATAACGAATGAGGATGCTGATACAGTAACGTATTTGCTTCCTTTTACTTTCAAATATTATAATATTGATTATTCGTCGATCGGGATGTGTTCAAACGGCTTTTTGGAAATGGACCACTCAACGCACCGTTTTGGTGATAACACCCCGCTACCAGCACCGAGTGGGCCACGTAGAACACTTGCTGCTTTTTGGGATGACCTTGACCCCAGCCTTTATGGTGATATTTACTATTATGATGATACTAATAACCACCGCTGGATAGTACAATTCGACGAATGTGCTCATTATGGTAACTCCGCAGTAAGAGAGACATTCCAGGTAATAATTCTCGACCCTCAATATTATCAAACACCGACCGGTGACGGCGAATGCATCTATCAATATCAATATGTTGCCGATGCGACTAGTACTACAGTAGGTATCGAAGATGAAACAGAAACCCGTGGTTTGCGCTATGTATTCAATGATAATTATGACCCCAATGCCCAACCGATACTTGCAAACCGTGCTATTTTGATCACAACCAAACAACCTTACGGCTCGGTCAATACGCCCTGGTTACACATTCTTGATTATACACTGAGTGATTCAGCGGGCGGCAATAATAACGGGATAGTAGAACCCGATGAAACGATCGATATCTACGTAACGATCAGTAACCGTGGTGATACTACGGCTGCCGCGGTCAATGGTATACTTCGGTCAACCGATAATGATGCAACGATCCTTGACAGCAGTTTTGTCTATGGTGATATAATGGTCGGCGCCACGGCAAATAACTCTGGCAGCCCCTATCGTTTACACATAAGTGCCGCACCGGCGGATAGTACGATCGGCTTATCACTCCACTTTGAAGCTAACTCCGGGACATATTACAAAGATGATTATTTCACTTTGTATATCTATGGTTATCCAGGAGTCGAAGAGTATGAAGCGTTGAATAACAAGAACAGCTTCTGTTTTGAGATCTTCCCAAATCCATCAAAAGGCACAGTAAATATCAAGTTCCAAATACCAAGTTCCAAATCGCAAAATACCATAAGGATATACGATGTTTCCGGTCGGCTCGTCAAAGAACTCTCGTTTCATATCGCTGATGCTCTCTTCCCTACGATCGTCTCCTGGGACGGTCATGATAAAAATGGAAGACGCGTTGCAAACGGTATTTATTTTATCAGCAGCGAAATAGAAAACGAGACAATTGTAAGAAAGGCAGTGATTATAAAATGATCCTGTTATTATTTCTCTTGTCGCTGGATCCGAGATATCATACATTTTCTAATATCGCTTATGAACTTGATTCCATTGCCAGTCATTATTCGCATATTGTAAAACTCGATACGATAGGTTATTCAACTAATGATTCCATGGCCATCTTTGCAATGAAAATATCTGACAATCCGGCAATTGATGAAGATGAACCAGAAATACTTTATGTAGCTTGCCACCACGCTGAAGAAGTATTGGGCATTGAAATTTGTATGTATATGATCAATGATCTTATTACCGGATATCAGTTAGACCCGAGAATAACCGAATGGATCGACGAACGTGAGATCTGGTTCGTTCCCTTGTTAAATCCCGAAGGTCACTCTGTTGTTACCCAGGCTATTGATACGACCTGGCGTAAGAATAAACGAGATAATAATCACAGTGGCTTTTTTGAAGTCGCCTATGATGGTGTTGACCTGAACAGAAACTATGATTTCTATTGGACATCAGGTGGCAGTACTGACCCATCTTCTGAGTATTATCGAGGCCCATATTTCTGGTCAGAAAAGGAAGTGCGTGCATTACGTGATCTATGCCTTTCACGTAATTTCTCGTTTTGCATCACCTATCATTCAGCGCGCACGGGTCTTGGTGAAGTCGTTTACTACCCATGGCGCGCAGCTGGCTATTACTCGCCTGATTATCCGTTTATAAGAGAGATAGCAGATACGCTCTCAAAAACGATCGTTAATGAAGTCGGCAACGGACATTATGTAGCCTTACCAGGGATTGGCGTTGATGGACGAGCACGTAACTGGATATACGGTGTATGTGGTACTTACTGCTATTGTGTCGAAGTATGTACAACGACGATAATACCCGGCTCAATGGTCGATGATGTATGCCAGAGAAATATCGTCGGTGCCTATTATTTATTAGACCGTATCAATGGCAGCGGTATAGCTGGCTGTGTCTACGATTCACTCACCGGTGAACCACTGCATGCCGAAATAGTAATAGATGGTTTTTATGACCCAACACTTCCGCCCAGAATGAGCGATAAATTATATGGACGCTTTTCAAGAATGCTCAATGATGGATCATATGATATCGAGATTCACAAAGACGGCTATGAATCAAAATACCTACACGATATTATTGTCGGACCAAATACCATGACCAAGTTCGATGTATTTCTGCGTAAAAAAGAATCGACCAGCATGATCTTAGATAACCGACCGGCAATTCACGTCTTTCCCAATCCATCTAGACATGCGATGACCATTTATATGGAAAACCCGAATCGGTTTACATCCTTGAAAGTATATGATGTTAGTGGTCGCATGCTCAGGGATTTCGATAGTCCATCATCGGCGACCGTAGTGTGGCTTGGGAAAGATAACCAACATAGGGATCTTGCCAACGGCATCTACTATATTGTTGGCGAGACAAACGAACAAAGATTAACAAGAAAAATAGTGATCAATAATTAGATCACCGCTAAAACCACGATACAGGATATTGCCCACAAAAACAAACATACTTGCAAAGGAAAATCAGTCAGTATTATCTTCTCGGGGATATCTGCTTCTAGTTTCTGGTAGGTAATAAACAGGTAACGAAAAATACCGTATATTACAAAGGGAACGGTAAAAATAAGATTCCTCGTATTGAATTTAGCAATTGTTTCCGGCGCTAAAGTATATAGACAATACGATACAATGCACGCCGAAGTAACAATCGCAATCATTTGATTCAACAAAGTCACAGGATACTGAGTGAGGATACGCCGATGTTTAGAAGCTGTTTCTCCAAGTGTAACGATCTCGGTACGTCGCTTTGATAATACCAAAAACAATGCCAATAACAAGGTGCATATAAGTAACCAGGAAGATATTTCAACTCCGATCACCACCGCTCCGGCAACTGCACGAAGAACGTATCCGAGCGCGACAAACAACACATCGAGGATGACTATCTGCTTGATCTTCCAAGAATATATTACCATCAAAACAGCATAAACACAACATACTGCAAGAAATGATCTGTTCAAAAACCAAGCAGCAATTAGGGATAACAGCAGTATTGAAAGCGAAACAAACCATGCGCGAGGTCGAGTTATTTCACCATTCGCAATCGGTCTCTTTGATTTAATCGGATGCACTTTGTCTTCTTCATAGTCATGAATGTCATTGAGAATATAGATACCGCTCGCTAATAGTGAAAATATAAAAAATGCATAAATTGTCGATAGAACATCGCCGATATTGGTGAATTGTCTACTAAAGATCAAACCCGCAAAAACAAAGACGTTTTTAGACCACTGGCTCGGTCGAAGAAGTCTTATATATTTTAGCATCAGAACTCGGTGCTGCTGGTGAAAGAGAATTTCTTTATCTTTATAGCGGGTGTCACCACGCCGCTTGCAAATCTACCGCCGTAGCCTGGGTCCGAAGCGACAAGAAAGCTTTGACGACCGATATCAACAAGCCGGTTGAAACAGTCAATAATATTCTCGGTAAATCTGAAATTCTTAATCCCTTTGGTCATATGACCATTTTCAATGAGAAATGTTCCATCTCTTGTCATACCGGTAAAAATCAACCGAAAAGGATCAATGCTGTTTGTATAATGGAATCTCGTCACAAGAATGCCCTTTTTCGTCTCCCTAATCATTTTATCCATGCTCTTTTGACCGCTCTTTAAAACAAGATGCATTGGAATCGGACCAAAAGGATTAGGTGCCGATAAAGCGTGAGCAGTCGACTTACTTTTTGCTCTAACAGCAGTCAATGTATCATGGACGACTTTTTTCGCAATGCCATTCTTGACAAGAACAAGCCTTTTCTTCGGTACTCCCTCAAAATCAAAAGGAAATGCAAAGCCCTTTTCGAGAAAAGGATCATCGATTATGGTTATCCTTGTATCAACTATTTTTTTCCCGATCTTTCCACAAAGAAATGACCTTCCTTCATTATACATCTTTCCATTGAATGCATAATAGCAAAGGTAATCGAGAAATTCACGCGCTGCAAGGGGTTCAAATATGGTCGTATATTGACCAGGTGCCAACTCAACTGGATTAGCTGAAAGGACCGCTTTTTGAGCAGCTATTTCGGCAAGTTTTCTAAAATCAATATCTCTTATGTCACGCGTCCCCTCTTGGGCATAGCCGGTAGAATTGTCGCCCGACATGACAATATTACAAAAAATATCACTGCATGTTGCGTAAGCGAATGTTCCTAACGAATTTCCGATGCAGATCTCAGACATACCATTAGAAACCGAACCATAGCTGTTTAGAGAGTATTTAGCTGCAACATCGACGATATCTGCAACCGCTTCTGCGCGCTCGATTGCTGAAATAGCTGCTGTCTTTTTAGTAAAAGTCTTAACCGTGCGATATTTTCTGCTGCTTATATCAGGCAAGGACGCAAAATCCTTATTCTCGCGCTGTAGGCTGGCTATTTTCTCGGCCCAGCGCAGTGTATCCTTTATTTTCTTAGGGTTAAGTGAATTGGTCGAAGCAAAACCTATTTTCCTGCCAAAGATAGCTCGGATCGAAATACTGCTATTGGCTTCGTTGACATTTTGATGAATATAGTTGTTAGCAAAACGTGTCAAAGACTGTTCGTGATTGAATATCGATACCTCAACCTGATCAGCTTTACTGTATTCATAAACCAACCCTAAAATTCTTCTGGCTTCTTTTTTTCCAACCATTATACTCCTCTCAATTAGCACTTATAATTGACACTGTCAATCTTTACTGACTGTGTCATTTTTTTAAGTAGAAAACAGCTATTTCGACCATGTCTTTGAGTGTCTTCGATCTAACTCGTTCCCTTACTTCCTTTATAAGATCGTTAGAAACCTGGGTCTTTAGTTTAATAAGAGCAGACCCTGTTTCACTCTGGAATTCCTTATCATCGGTTTTGTATTGACTCAAGAAAGTAAGGATTTCAAGACCCAACTTTTTATCCCCTTTAAAAATAATGTACTCACTGACTCCAAGCAGAGATTGAAGTGAAGTCTCTGTATCTTCAGCCTTTTCGTTGATTTGCATGCACTTGAGCAGGTAGTCTCTTGCTTTTTTCAGATCGCCCATCTCAATAAAGCAGCTTGACAGATTCAAAAAAGACATTGCTTGACCAATAGTATCTCCAATCTCCTTTCTCAAAGCAAGGCTTTCTTCGTGATATGCTATGCCTTTTTCATATTCACCGATGTGGTGGGAAAGATTCCCCAAATTATTCAGGGAAATAGCAATACCCATACGATCACCTATTTCCCGCCGTATAGCCATCGCCTCCTCATAAAAATCCTTTGCTTGACGATCGTCACCGGCTGACTTGTAGATAAGACCCAGATTATGCAACGAATTTGCAGTACCGATCTTTGTCCCGAGCTTTCTATCTATTTCAAGACTTTTTAAAAGCATCCTCTTAGCTTCATCATAATCACCCAGTGCATGTGCAATAAGGCCTTTATTCGCGGCAGCCATTGCTATACCATGATCATAATTGTACCTCTCGCTTATTTTCTGACTTTCGTCAAAATGCTCCCTGGCTTCATCGTATTTCTTTTGGTTGTAATATATCACACCCAGATTATTATAACTGCCAAGGAGCCCTTTTTTGGTATCTAATTCTTTACTTATCTCAAGGCATTCCTCATACAGCTCTTTTGCTTTCTCATAGCGACCGAGGACATTATTTATGTTCCCCAAGCAGTTCAAGGCAAATGATATTTCGTTTTTTATCCCTGATTTTCGAAAAGCTACAAGACTCTTTTCAAGATATTCCTGTGCCTGATCGAATGACCCCAAACGATAGAATATACCGGCATATCGTGCAGTAGCGATATTATAGATCACACTCTTTTCATAAGCTGGATCTACTGAACGAATCATTTCCTGTGCCGATTCCAGTTCATCCTTCGCTTCTTGATACCAACCCTGAATATCAAAATAAGCGACAAAAGCAACGAGCAATTTTTCAAGTTGTTTTATATCACCATTTTCGATGATGTAGTACCATGCTGCTTTAATATTCCTTATATCTTCAGTTATTTCATGGAGAACAAGATCTTGCTTAATATCAACGAGGTTTGCCTCGCGCTCATTCATGAAATCTGAAAAATAGAGAGCATGTTGTCTCTCAACGATCGCCTTCTCCTCTCCTGCTTCTGCAAGCTTCTGAGTCGCATACTGTCTCAGTACCTCCAGCATTTCATATCGACCTGACGAGATTCTACGCAGCAGAGATTTATCAACAAGCGACGATAAAACCGGTAAAGAAACTCTTGCTACCTTATCAGCTGCCTGTCGGCTAAACCCGCCGTGAAAAACAGCAAGTTTTCTGAGCGTTTCTTTCTCTTCATCGGAAAGCAACTTCCAGGAATATTCAAAAACTGCTTTGAGACTTCGATGCCGCTCAGGCACATCACGCAAAGTCGTGACAAGAAAATCAATTGATTTTTCTATTTCCTGAGCGATCTCCTTGCATGACAGCGTGCGCAACCATGCTGACGCAAGTTCAATACCTAATGGTAAACCACCAACGAGTTGTGATATCCGAACGACATAAAGTCGATCCTCATCAGAAAACGAAAGCCCGGCATTGACCCGGCGTGCATTATAGAAAAATAATTGTACTGCGCTGTAGCCTTCAACGTCGATCCTCTCGCCTTCAGGTACGTCCATACCTGTTATTTGAAGGATCCACTCGCCTCGTAGATTTAACAGCTCACGTGATGTCACAAGGATCTTAACTTTGGATGCAGCGCTAAGGATTTCAGCTATTATACCAGCGCCCTCAATAAGATGCTCGAAATTATCGAGTATCAAGAGAACTTCTTTTTCGCGCAGATAGTCAAGTACCTGGGTCTTTTGATCTTTTTGGGCATAAAACGAGAACTTAAGGGCATTGGCTATCGTGGAGATCAAAAAATCCACTGAAGTCAATGGTTCTAGAGTAATAAAATAAACACCATGGGCAAAATTCTCAATATTTTCTGCAGCGGATTGAATAGCAAGCCGCGTCTTACCAATACCACCTGGTCCTATTAGCGTCAATAAGCGACATGAAGGATCATCAAGAAGCTTACTTATCTCCCCAAGTTCTTCTTCCCGACCGAGAAAAGGTGTACTCTGGATAGGCAGATTGTGTGGTCGAGCAGACAGTGAACGCAGCGGAGGAAAATCAGCCAACGGCAAGTCGGGATGTTTAAGTTGGTAGATATTCTGTGGTTCACCAAGATCCTTTAGCAGATGTATCCCGAGATCTTCCAGGATTGCATTTTCTGGAAGCTTTACTGAGTTTTTTACAGTTGGAGTCATGATTATCTGTCCACCCCAAGCAACACTCATCACCCTGGCAGTTCGATTGATGACCGGCCCAAAAAAATCATTGCCGCGTTGATCAGCATGACCCGCATGCAATCCGATGCGTACTCGCAACTCATTGATCTTGCCCCAGTCTTCATGTGCTAAACACGTCTGAATCCGGAGCGCACATTCAAGTGGCTGACCATTATCAAAAACGGCGAAAACGCCATCACCAGTATGTTTAATTATCTTACCACCGTATTTCGTCACATTCTCTTTAATTATCATATCGTGTTTTACTAGACTCTTTTTCATCAGTTCAGGATATTCCTCCCATTTCTTGGTCGACCCTTCAATATCAGTGAAAAGAAAAATTGCCATTTATCTATTCTATTTAGATTCTAATGAGTGTCAATAATCGGTGTACCTGACAACGTGCTGCTACTAAAAATTGACGGCCGTACTCATATCTGTCGTATGAACACTGGATATCGGCATACTGCTTATTGAAAATCGTAAATATTAAGTTTTGATTTGAATATCAAATACCGTTCCGCTATTCTGTTCACTGGAAACCATTATCATACCATTGTGATCCTTAATTATCTTTTGAGCGATATAAAGCCCAAGTCCTGTGCCTTTTTTCTTGGTTGTATAATAGGGTGTAAATATCCTCTTTCTTTCTTCTGCATCCATACCCGGTCCATTATCAGTTATTCTCAAGTAGATTTTTTTTCTATCTTTGAAAAGGTCCAGAGTAATTAATTTATCTTTATCTTTATCCTTAACATGACTCAATGCCTCTATGCTATTGATCATGATATTCAAAATAGCTCTTCTAAAATCATCCGCATTACCAATTATTTTAACGTCTTTCTTAATGTTATACTTTAAGTCTATACCAGCATCTTCTGTCTGTCCCTTAATGAAATTCACTGTGGCTTTTGTTAAGTCAGAAAGACTGAATTCCTTATTCTCTTTCATCCTGGGTCGTGCAAGACCAAGAAAATCAGTGAGGATATTACTGAGCGTTTCGATCTCTTGCTTGATCGTAAAAACCAGCTCTTTGTATTCGTTGTTATCCTGGCTGAATTCCTTTATCAATCTCTGGGTAGCGATACTGAGACCATTCAATGGATTCCTGATCTCGTGTGCGAAATTTGCGACAAGGTTGCCAAGAAACTTTAGACGCTCAGTTTCTTCCATTTCCTTCTCAAACGTTCTCAATTCTGTAACATCACGCAATACTGAAATCGCACCGCTTATCTTTTTCTTAGGATCAAGCAACGGATATGTCGAATATAGAACAACCTTTTCGAATATGCGTTTTTCATTAATGACCTTTGTTCCTTTTTGTAGAACCTGACGTATATCAACCGGGTCTTCTTTGAATAGAACAAAATAATCATGATTAATGAGTATCTTCTCATCAAAGGCAGACAAACGACTGAAAGCTTCATTGACGCCGATAACCGTACCATTACGGTCAACCATCAGCACTCCATCTTCCACCGCGCTAAGTGTTTTGTCAAACAACTCTCGAAGGTCCATATAAGATTGATATTTAGAGAAGAAATAGAACAATATGAACCCGGCACCGAAGAGAATGATACAAAGCATAATGAGCTGCCGTTCTGTAGCGCGGACATGACGATAGTAACTATCAAGGCTGATGCCTATCCGAAATAAACCATAGGTCTGCCCACTCACCGTGAAAGGTCGTACCAGTTCAAGGATACCAGAATCATCAAACTGCGTTATTCTGCTTATTTCAGCATGTTCTTCATATACCTTGACCAGCATTGAGTCGTCTTCGATCTTTGTTATCGTCTGGATATTTGGGGTAGCAAAGATGATCCCCTTCTTGTCCTGAAGGATGAGATATTTGATCATCGGGTTCATAGTCAATTGCGTGATTATTTTATTGATACCGAATTCTTGCCTGAATCTTTGAATTTCCTCGGCCGAGATCTCAATTTGATAGAGCTTGCGCTGGGTTTTGTAGACAAAACGAAGGTTCTTTTTCGAACCGACATTGAAATAGTCATAGATCAACTTTTCTTTGGCGTTGAAAGCATTCTTCATTATCTGCAGAGGGTTACCTGAGCTTATAATTATCTTGGTTGTTTCAAGATCGAAAATCGCGATGGAATTCAGTTGAAAACTCTGACTTATCTTATTCAGTGCAGTAGTGCTCAAGTTTGTTGTTTCAAGGTAATCGCAAATACTTATCAATTTATCAATGATCTCATCCTCATACTTACCTTCCGCAAATATGGAATTTTCTTGCGTTGAAGCTACTATCGAGATGAATGAACGAGCTTCTTCTTTGATCAAATTCATCATTTCACGACGGCTGTTCATTATCCCAAGCGTCATAAAAACTCCCAATATGATGAGAAGAATAAGCGTGGTTAAAATATATCTCTTTGACTTCACAGTAAACCTTCAGCTAACGTGAAAAGGACAAAAAATAAGGTGGTATGCACGGTCAATCATAATCAAGAAGTATAGCTAAGTCAAGCATGAATTGCTGGATATAGTATAGCTGCACATGGCATCTTGAAATTCCTGCGTATTCTTATATAATATATCAAAGGTAGATTAATGGTGGCATCATTATAAGGAGGACGTTCTATGGAGTGGCACGGTAA
>Ga0307445_10001309_pt1 | contig 14044 bp, 10 predicted proteins | sample SalMarSW160330MG_FD_202147 | JGI IMG/M metagenome (GOLD analysis project Ga0307445, IMG submission 202147) | Salt marsh sediment microbial communities from the Plum Island Ecosystem LTER, Massachusetts, United States - SW1603-30 | ecosystem: Environmental > Aquatic > Marine > Intertidal zone >...
AGAAACTTTCGGACAGCGACTTCTCCGCTGCCCTAAAGGCGCTTAAAAAAGGCGACTGGGCGAGAATAGACGCGCCGTACGGGGAATTCACGTTCGAAGGCGAGTACAGACGAATAGGTTTACTCGGAGGAGGAATCGGTATAACGCCGTTTATGGGCATATGCAAATACTGCACTGACATGCGCTTGGATACGAACGTTACGTTGCTTTACGGCAACCGCACTGAAAGCGACATCGCGTTCAGAAAGGAGTTTGAAGCACTGCAGGAACAGAATGAGCATCTGAAGGTGGTGTTTACGCTGAACGAGGCTGACAGCAATTGGAAGGGTGCCACAGGCTTCATAACTGCGGACATGATAAAAAAAGAGATACCGGATTACAAGGACACGGTGTTTTACACGTGTGGTCCTCCAGCAATGGTGGAGATCATGGGAAAACTTATCGAACAACTGGAATTGCCCAAGACACAGCTGAAACGGGAGTACTTCACAGGCTACACATAACCAGAAAGAGTCAGCTATTTCTGTTGCTTTCTTTTCAGCATGTTCTCGATAACAGGGCGCAGCTTAGCGTTTTCTGCTTTAATCTTTTCCTTGCCCAAAGCCTTCCTCTGAGCGTCTATCTCACGGATTAGCTCGGCGTAATGTACGCCTTCCGCCGCTGAAACGTATTCCACGCGGAACCTTTCTGGGCTCATGCCGAGTTTCGTGAGCATTCCTTTCAACGCGTCCGTTCGCGCTTTCATCTTGTAGTTGCCGCTTATGTAGTGGCAGTCGTAGGGCAAATGGCAAGCGCCTACCATGACCATGCCCGCTCCAAGTCTTAACGCCTCAAGGATGAAGTCGCGGTCAACCCTGCCAGAGCACATGACGCGTATCGCCCTTATGGACGGTGGGTATTCGAATCTGCTTGTGCCTGCTAAATCGGCGCCTGCGTAGCTGCACCAGTTGCACAGGAACGCCAAAATCTTGTCCTCAGGATCCTTCTCCAACGCGGCACGCACCTGCGCCAAAATCTGCGCGTCGGTGAAGTGCATCTGTGTTATGGCGTCTTGGGGGCATTCGGCAACGCATGTTCCGCAGCCGTGGCAGCTTGCGGTTATCACCTGCGCAGGCTTGTGCTCCTCAATTCTGATGGCGCCGTAGGGACATTTAGTGGCACATATGCCGCATTTGCCTGTCACGTTTCTACATCTGCTTTCATCGATAACCGAGACTATCGGTTCAATCTTCCACTTTGGTTTAGAAATAACGGTGGCCGCGCGTGAAGCGGCGCCGCTTCCCTGAGAAACGCTGTACGGGATGTCCTTCAGTCCTTGGCAAGCACCAGCGAAGAAAATGCCGTCGGTGGGCGCGTCCAAAGGCTTCAGTTTCGGGTGGCTTTCCATAAAGAAGCCGTCTGCGCCGCGGGTCAGGTTGAGGATTCGGGCGAGTTCGTCTGAGCCTTTCTTGGGTATGGATGCGGTGGCTAACACGACCATCTCGACTTCCACTTCTATGGGCACGCCGAGGTTGGCGTCTTCAGAATGCAGAACCAAATTATGCGTTTTCGGGTCTTCGTCAATGCGGCTGACGCGTCCACGGATGAAGTTTACTCCGCCTTCTCTGGCGCGGTCATAGAACTCTTCATAGCCCTTTCCGGGACTGCGGATGTCCATGTAGAAAACGTAAGCTTCAATGTCTTCCTTGTACTTCTCCTTAAGCTGGACCACGTGTTTCAGCGTGTACATGCAGCAGTAGTTTGAGCAGTACGGGTACTTGTTCTTGTCGCGGGAGCCAACGCACTGGACGAACGCTATTGTATGCGGTTTTTTTCCGTCGGAAGCGCGGATAACTTTGCCGCCTGTTGGACCAGCGGCGAGAATGAGCCTTTCGAACTCCATGCTGGTGATGACGTTCGGATACTTCCCGTAACCCAGCAGCGGCATGTCGTAGGGCAAGTAAACATCATAGCCCGTAGCCACAATTATGGCGCCGACTTCTATGTCAATCTCCTCAGGTTGCTGCTCAAAGTTTATGGCTTCTCTGGCTCCGCAGATGTCCACGCACTTGTAACACTCGATGCAGTAGTCCCTGTTTATTGTGTAGATGAGTGGCACTGCTTGGTCAAACGGAACCGAAATTGCCTTGCGTGTGCCTAGGTTCATGTCCCACTCGTTGGGAAGCTCGATGGGGCAAACGTCCTTGCATTCGCCGCAGCCTGTGCACCTGTCAGCCAGCACGAAACGCGGGTTTTTGCGAATTTTGACTTTGAAGTTGCCCACGTACCCATTCACTTTCACCAGATCCGCGTTCGAGATTATCTCGATGTTCGGGTGCCTTCCAACGTCAACCATCTTGGGACCTTCGATGCAGATGCTGCAGTCAAGGGTTGGAAAAGTCTTGTCCAAGGCAGCCATGTGACCGCCGATGCTTTCACCCTTTTCCAGCAGATAAACCTTGAAGCCCATCTCCGCCAGGTCCAGCGCCGCGTTCATTCCTGCGATGCCGCCGCCCACAACTAGGGCTTTGTTGGTTACGGGAACCTCTATGGTTTGAAGAGGCATCATCAGGCGGGTTTTTGCCACCGCCATGCGTATTGTGTCTTTGGCTCTTTCTGTAGCCTCTTTCGGAGTGCTTGGATGACACCATGAAGCAAATTCGCGGATGTTAGCCATCTCGTAAAGGAATGGGTTTAAACCCGCCTCAGAGACTGTGCGCCTGAACGTTGGTTCATGCATGCGTGGTGAGCAAGCAGCCACGACAACGCGGTTTAGTTTGTATTCTTTTATGCCTTTTCTTATCTCTTCTTGTCCAGGGTCAGCGCAGGTGTAACGGTTCTCCTTGACGTACACGACGTCTGGCAAGGTTTTTGCGTAGTCAACAAGCTCCTTTATGTCCAAAGTGCCCGCGATGTTCAAGCCGCAGTGGCAGATAAAAACGCCTATGCGCAACTCTTCGCCTTCAGGCTGTTTCGGCGCTTCGGGCTGACTCATTTTATCTCCTCCTCAAAAACGAACCGGCGGCACACGGCTTCTTTCGCCTTTTGGGAACCGCGAGCTTTCAACTCTTTAACCGTGTCAAGTGGTGACGTGAGTTTCTCCAGCGCCTTGTTCCATGCTCCTGAGCGGACAGGTGAATGGTGTATCTTGGTTCTTTTAAGCGTCAAAGCCTCGTCAACTGGGCAGACCGCTTTACAAGCGCCGCAGTAGTCACAGAAAAGCTCGTTAACGTAAACCTTATGGTCCTTGTCAGAAAGGTAAAGCGCTCCAGTTATGGGACAAACGTCCAAGCAGTCGGTGCAGTCTTCCGGGCACTGCTTCTGGTCAATGGCGATTTTGCCTTCCATGAATTTCCGCACTCTAATCACGCTTGGAGCACACTTGAACTCGCAAACCCTGCAGGTTGGGCAGTACTCTTTCTGTATGTCAAGGTTGATTTTCACGCGTTTCCTCTGGCTCGGCGTCAAAGACGCAACGTCTTCAACTGGCTTGCCATCGTAGCCTACTCGGGTAATTTTAATCAAGGATAATGGGCAGACATCTTCGCATTCGATGCAGTCCTTTGGGCACTGGCTCGTGTTCACTTTTATGTCGCGGGTTAGTTCTGGAAAGCTCTCCTTGTCGAGCACTGAAAGCGCGTGTTCGCCGTTCAACGTGAGTTTGATGGCGCCGTAGGGACAGGAAACGTCGCATATCCCGCAGAAATTGCATTTCTCCAAGTCAATGTCGATTTTAGCTTTCTTCGCTTTTTGACCCTGACCCTTCGGTTGCTTCTCCAGTTTGATGGCGTCTTTCGGACACGCTAAACTGCATATTTGGCAACCTACACAACGCGCCTTATCTAGTGCTAACATGTAGTGTTTAACGTGTAAAATCCACTCCAGAGATAACGTGTCTGCCGTATCTTTCTTCACGGTTTTTAACGGCATTTATCTAATCACCAACAATAAGGCGCATGCCCTTGATGCCAGATTGTTAGACTTCTCAATGCAGCGTTTTCGATATAAATATTGCTTGTTGATAACATCGTTTTATTCATGAGTTTTCGACCTTTCTGAAGTTTTTTGGAAAATCCTTAAAGCTCATGAACCGATTAATGCTTACGCTAAAACAAGCCTGTTTTGTTACCTTTAGCCTGCAATTTTGCGAAAAACGAACATGCGCTATTTTATTCAATGAAAAAGTTTTAAGTCTATCAAATTGATTAAATATAAACAGTGGAATTAAAGGAGATTCCAAAAAATGAAGCAATCTGACTTAGTTGTTTTTAGCATGATTGTGTTATGCGGTTTATTATTTACGCCTACAGTGTTTGTTAAAGCCGATTCTGAAGGCTACCAAACTACATCGCCAGACGTTCCTGACGATTGGGGATTGGAAACTGAAACAATTGAAACCATCCCCGAGCCTTTAACAATTGTCGCTGTTATCTTATTGTCTTCTGTTGCTATTGCAATTAGCTTCTACTTTTTGCGGAAGCGACCACAAACCGAGAGTCCCAGCGCGGTCAAAACACAAGGAAGCACAACCTCTAACGCTTGATAGAATTGACCTTCTCTTCCTTTTTTCACATTTGCCTGAGAGTTGCTTGCCATCCACCATAAAATGTGTACGCACAAAACTTTAATCGCTTTTCTACAGAACCGTCACGGCAACATAACACTTCAGCACATCAGAGTCTTCAAGAGCAACCACTTGCAAACCAGCATTTTCCAGCAGCGCTCTAAAAGCTTCCAACGAAAACGCCTTCTTCAATCCAGTCACCACGACCGCGGCTCCCTGCTTCGCGTTTCGCTTGATTTCGCTTAGCGTTTCCAAGGGTTTCGGCATGTTCTGAAGCACCGTGAAGGCAAAAACCACGTTGAAGGGGCGGTTCGTGAAGGGCATGTGGTCAGCGTCCGCTTGAACCACCTGAACGTTGCGGAAATCTCGGGCGCGTTCCTTGGCTTGGCGCAATAGCAAGCGGGAAATGTCCACCCCTACAACCGTTTGAGCTTCGGCGGCAACATGGCTGAACAGGAGACCTGTGCCGCATCCAACGTCGAGGACGCTGTTGTGGCGAGCGACGTTTAGGTGTTTTAAGGCGGCTTTGTACTTGACCGCTTGCTCCTCCTCGTACCGCTCCTCGTACATTCGCGCGGTTACGTCGTACCGACGCATGATCTTGCGCTTTTGGTCCCACTTGCTCACGGGCTGAACCTTCAGAAATCTTATGTACGTTGGAACCCTCTAAAATACTTGGCTGAGTAAAGTGCAGAAAGACAAGTTAACGGTTCTCACGAACCCGAAGCTGACGGAAGCCGCGGCGGTAATTGAAAAAGCGTTAGCGCAGAGAGAAACGCTTATCGTGGCGGGAAAATGCAGTGTCCGCTACACAGGACGCGCCAAGTCAACACTTGAACCCGGTGAACGAATGCTAATCATCAAAGAAGACGGTTCGCTTCTTGTTCACCGCCCAGTCGGGTACGAACCCGTCAACTGGCAGCCTTCAGGAAGCGTTTTCCACGTGCAAGCAAAAGCTGACGCAATAGAGGTTCACGCGGTCAGACAGAAACCCCGAGAAAACGTGCGAGTAACCTTTACCAACGTGTTTATGGTTTCAGCCCTAAGCCTCACTGATTCTGGAGAATTCGCGCTTTACGCCAGCGAACAGGACATGCACCGCGCGATTCTGCTGAAGCCGTCGCTTCTGGAGGAGGGTTTCAAACCCATAAGCTACGAGAAGAAAGTGGAGCCTGGCTTCGTGGATGTTTACGGCGTGGACAAGGAAGGCAGGCTTGTGGTTGTTGAGGTTAAAAGGAAAACGGCTGGAAAAGACGCGGTTCTGCAGCTTGCCCGGTACATAGACGCCATAAAAGTTAAGGCGGACCGTGAACTTCGGGGGGTGCTTGTTGCGCCGAGTTTGGGAAAGGATGTGCAGAGGTTGCTGGTGACATTGGGATTGGAGTTTAAGGCGTTAGATCCCAAGAAATGCGCGAAAGTGCTGAAAAGAACTGAGGTCACAAAACTGGAAAAGTTTTTCGAGCAATGAAATCAACGAGGCGCATGAATTCAGCAAAGCCTTAGGGGTAAAAGGAAAGAGATAAACCTTAAATCCATTGTACTTCTCAATTAGGGGTATGTCAGAAGAGCTAGAACGCTACCTTTCCAGTTACATTCAAAGCCGAGTAGGCGTATTCAAGAAGTACCTTTTGGCGGCTTTGGACAACAACGACCACTGCATATGGTACTTGGAATCAACTGAAGGCATGCTTGTGCCGTCATCAGATTTAAAGAACGTCCAGCTCCTAAGAGATGCCCAACTTTTCACTGAAGATGTCAGAATGTCAAGAAACGGACGCAACACCTACAAAATCTACTGCTTGACGGAGTTGGGCATGAAACTGGCTACGGAAATTAAGAAAGAAGGCTTAGAAGGCAACAAAAAAGAAAAATAAAACTAACGCCGCATGCGCCGCCAACAGCCTACCATTTATAAGGTAACCACGTTTTAGGCACGCTCTTTTTAACAAGTTATATAAGCCTCACAATGCTCAATGGGTGGCTATGAGCGCGGTACTTTCACCCTTTGAAACAATAGGACTCTACTCCGTTATTGCAGTAGCTGTGGGCGCATTAGTTTACGCATTAATTTTGAGAAGAGAAGTGCTTAGGGAGAGCACAGGCTCTGGCAAAGTTAAGGACGTTTGGAATGGAATCAAGTCAGGAGCAAACGCCTACTTGAAAACTCAGTTCCGCTCTTTAATCTTGTTCATAGGCGTCTTAGGCGCTTTCCTATACCTCTCGGCGGCGCTTGACCCGTCAATCACAGGCGTCCAAGATATTAACCCGTTTTTCATAATAATCGGCAGAGTCGGCGCGTTTCTGATTGGAGTTTTCTTCTCTGCCATGATTGGCTATATCGGAATGAACATGGCTGTGCAAGGAAACATACGCGTTTCCGAAGCCTCACGTAAAGGCTTCCGAGAAGCATTGCGCATAGCTTACCGCACAGGAACAATCACTGGGATGCTCACCGACGGCCTAGGCCTCTTGGGCGGAACCATAATCTTCCTGATATATGTTGAACATTCACCCGCAGTTCTTCTAGGCTTCGGATTCGGCGGCACGTTGCTGGCGCTATTTATGCGAGTCGGCGGCGGAATCTACACCAAAGCAGCAGACATAGGCGCCGACTTAGTCGGCAAAGTTGAGATTGGAATTCCTGAAGATGACCCTCGGAACGCGGCGGTCGTGGCGGACCTTGTGGGCGACAACGTGGGCGACTGCGCGGGGATGGCAGCGGATATTTTTGAATCCTATGAAGTGACGATGGTTTCGGCGCTTATCTTGGGTTTAGCCATTGCTACACAGGGACCAGTGTTTGAGGCTAAATGGATTGTTTTCCCGCTGTTAGCGCGTGGGATAGGCATCGTGAGCACTGTTATAGGAACATACGCTGTTTCGGTTTGGCCTGAAAGGTGGACGAGAGGCGACGCTTTCAAGGCGATGGATTTGTCATATGACTTGTCAAGTGTGATTTCTGCAGCCAGTTTTCTGCTTCTGTCCATATTCTACGTTAACGACATCAGAGTGTTTTTGGTCACGACGATGGGTATAGTTCTCGCGATAAGTTTCAACAAGGTTGCAAACCACTTCACCAGCCCAAACAAGGGTCCCGTTGATAAAGTGGCGGCGGCAAGCAAGACAGGGTCAGCGACGCTGATTTTGCAGGGTCTCGCATTGGGGTTTGAGAGCACCGTTTGGACGATACTGCTAATCGGACTTACGATTGCGGTTTCGGTTATAATTTGGTTTGGGGCAGGAATACTGTTCGCGTTTTACGGGGTAGCTCTCGCCAGCATCGGCATGCTAACGCAGACGGGAAACAACGTTGCTATGGACACGTTTGGCCCAATAGTGGACAACGCAAACGGCATAGGCGAAATGGCTGGGCTTGAAGGGGAACCGCGGCAGATTCTGGCTGACCTTGACGCTTCGGGAAACACAACCAAGGCAATCACCAAATCCTTAGCCATAGCCTCAGCGGTGCTGGCGGCGGTGTCGCTGTTTTCCGCGTTCACCGAAACCCTGAACGTTAACCTCGACATTGCAGACCCACTGGTTTTCGTGGGGCTTCTAGTCGGCGGTTCACTTCCATTCCTGTTCAGCTTCATATCCATAAGAGCAGTCAGCAGGGCAGCTGGAAAAATCATCGAAGAAGTCAGGAAGCAATTCAAGATTCCAGGAATTATTGAGGGACTGAAGCTTCCAGACTACGCCTCAGTCGTAAGCATATGTACTTCCGCTGCGCAACGGGAACTGGCGAGCTTAGCGATAATCGCGATATTAACTCCCTTGGCAGTTGGGACCCTCTTGGGCGCCGCAGCCTGGGGCGGATTCTTGGCGGGAGTGATATTGACGGGACAGCTGTTAGCCGTGTTCATGGCAAACTCTGGCGGCGCATGGGATAACGCGAAAAAGAAGATAGAAGACGGTTATTACGGAGGCAAATACTCAGAAAGCCACAAGGCATCCGTCGTAGGCGACACGGTAGGCGACCCGCTGAAAGACACGGCTGGACCCGCCTTGAACCCCATGATTAAGGTGATTAACCTAATTTCACTGCTTTTCTCAGGTGTCATACTATCGCTGGGTAACGTGCTCTCAGTCGAAATTCCGAATACGGGAATTCAAATCCCTGTTGTATCGATTGCCCTCTCATTGGTTTTGATAGGCATAATCGGCGCTGCAGTGCTTTACAGCAAGCGTGAAACAAAAGAAGAAGAAAAAGTACGTGACGTCGAAGGACCTGTTCCAAGCGCTATCGTTGCTGAACCTAACCCCGTGGAAGTGAACGCGGATTTCGTTGTGAACGCCACGCTTGACGACTCCAGCACGGGCGGCTCAAAAATAGCATCTGCCGAATACAGCCTTGACGGCGCAACGTGGCGGTCGATGGAACCTGCAGATGGCGCCATGGACGCTCCAATGGAGAAAATAGTGGCGAAGTTATCAGTGGCGAAAGCAGATGTTTACAACCTGAAAGTACACGGCGCTGATGAATTGGGTAACGTTGCTGCTGAAAAGTCCATTGTCCTCGTAGTTTATGATCCTGCTGGTGTTGCAACGGGTGACGGCAGCATAAAGTCCCCTGTTGGAGCTTACACCGCAGAGCCGGCGCTCACAGGAGAAGCAACATTCCGCTTCGAAGCCGAGTACCAGAAAGGTGACACTGTTCCAACAGGTCAAACGGAGTTCACATTCCCCGTCGCAGACATGACCTTTAAGAGCACCAGCTACGATTGGCTTGTCGTCTCAAAGTCAAAAGCACGCTTGAAAGGTACAGGTACAATTAACGGTTCAGGAAAATACGGGTTCCTGCTGATTGTGGTTGACGAAGGCAAGGGTGCTGGAAAATCGAAGAAATTCAGAATGAAAATCTGGGACAAGACAACGGGCAAGACTGCCTACGACAACAATTTAGGTTATCCAGAAAACATTACGCCGACCACTGTGGTTTCAGGCGGCAACGTGGGCGTCCATGTTAAGGCGTGAGAGTCCAGAAAAGTGATAAGGAAGAAACGCCCACTATAGTTTTCAGGAGGCAAAAGCCGACCTTGAATTTGTGGAAGGACATTCCAGCAGGGGACAAGCCGCCCGAACTGTTGAACATGGTTATTGAGGTCATGAGCACTTCCAGAGACAAGTACGAGTACCACATAGACTGGATAATTCCCTCATCCGTCGTATTCCCCGTTGAGTACGGTTTCGTTCCTCAAACGTGGTTTGACGATGGTGACCCGTTGGACATAATGGCGCTTAGCTTTGAGCCATTAGAAGTCGGCTGCATAGCAAAAGTCCGAGTCATAGGTGCCTTAATAATTGAGGATGAGGAGGGGCTTGACGCGAAAATCCTCTCGGTGCTTCAGAACGATGCGAGGTTCGAAGGCTACAACGACATAACAGATGTGCACCAGCATCAACTGAAAATGATACAAGAATTCTTTGAGACCTACAAGAGACTGGAGCCGCACAAGTGGGCTAAGACAAGAGAGTGGAAGAACGCCGCGGAAGCCAAGAAAATCGTGACTTACGCCATGGAACTATATCGAGATAGAACAAAACAGCCTTAACGACATAGACCGCCCAAACATAAAAGTTGAAAAAACCGCAATCTTCAGCCGTTTCAGGCTATTTTTTGGTTTAGAGCTTGATTTTCTTTCTCTGAAATCCAGCCTTCCGTTCTTATGTACTCTAGTCCCTTCCTTATGCTCTCACGTGTTGACGCCGTGTTTAGCATGTTTGTTCTTTCTCCCTGTTCTTTCATTTCCGTTTCGAAAACTGCGTTCTGCTGAGCCAGCACTAGAATCGTGTCCATCAGTGAAGTTATGATTTCAAAGCGCGGAACAAGTAGCTGCTTAATTTTTGCCCTGCCCAAAGCGCTCCTAAGCCTTGTGGTGAGACCAACGCTGTTCGCCTCCGAAGGAGGAAGAATGAAGTAACGTTTCTTTGATTCCACCTGATAACAAACCACGTAGAAGGGAACATAAAACAACACCACGTCTTTCAGCTCCGGCTCCTTTTTGACGCCTAGCTTCGCGAAGTTTTCGATGCTGATTTCTCTCAACTTGGCTGTTCTGCCGAGTTGATCAAGTATCCGCTTGGTTTGCTGTTCCAGCGTCTCTATTTCTTGCTGGTGAAGCAGAATTTTCGCGTCGCGGGATGACTCAAGGTCCAGCAGGGGCTGGCGGACTTCTTTAATCTTAGTCTCTAATTCTGACCGTAAATTGAAGATTTCCAGAGACTTTCGCTCTTCCAAATCTCTGAGTGCTTTTTCCGTCTCCTTTAACTCATCTTCGATTCCTGAAAGCTCCTTCTTTGTTTCGTTTGCTTTTTCCTTCCACTTGTCTTCTCCTACAGAATCATCTTTTTCCGCTCTAGTCTTTGCTTCCAGTTTATACCGTTCGATTTTCTCAAGGGCTTGCTCTCGTGACTTTTCAAGTTTCACTTTTCTTTTTTGAACGGGAAGCCGTTGCCTCTCAAAGCTTTTTGTCGACTCAATGATTTGCTGGTCGTATTTTTCTTTGAGTTGGTAAACTTTCGGAGAGGAAAGTTCCTCTTGCGCGTTAATCTTTGCCTTAAATTCTCCCTTGACGGTTTGGACTTTGCCGCGCAACACTTGGATGTAGTGGTTGGTTGCCTTGTTCATGAATTTCATACACCGATGAAGACCGTCAAAGTCCTTTTTGAAAGATGAATAGAGCCCCTCAAGTTCCTTTAAAATAGATGAAATGGTCGATTCCTCTATGATCGGAGAAAGCAGCCCAACGTTAGCAGGTTCATCCTCTACTGCTACTGCCTCGCCGCGGTAAGCTTCAAACTCGCTCAAGAACGCTGGGTCTCTTATCAAGCCGTTTATCACAACTGCCTTTTCTGTCACGGGAGCCTGAAAATAGTTGATGTGGTCAGAGAGGAAGGATGCATGAGTTTCGCGTGTTTTTGAGCCTCTTTTCAAGTTCTCTATGAAAACGTTAACATCTGGAGTTACAGCGTACTGCAGTGTGTGTTTAGACCTGTTCAAGCCATCGAAAATGAGCGTTGTTTCAGACCATGGGAAAAGCCACAGTGGATACCCTACTTTAGCAATGAACGCAATTTTTTCTTCAGGTCGCCTTGAGATGAACCCGCCGCCTTTTCCCCTTTCTATTTCTGCCAAAGAGAAAACCGCGGCTGCTTCCAAGTCGGCGGTGAAGGGTTCCTTACGGTTTTCTGAAAGAATCGAAAATGGTAGAAGAAACTGCTTGTACGCTGAGCCTATGCCTGACATGGGTTTCCCTGATATAATTGCAGGTGGTACATTTTAAGATTTGTCATTAATTCCTGGTACCACCAGAGAAAAAGTCTGTTATCTTCTTTTGGAAAAGCGCGTTCTTCAACAACTCACTCTGCATTATCCAACGCCGCAACGGAATCTCAAACCTGCCGCTTATGAACTTCAAAGATTCACCCAGACTTTTGAAGAGATGCGGCTTCTGGCGCATGGCGTTCCGCACATTCTCTCTCACTTGCCTTACGTCTTAGTAATATCTCACTATCTTCTTCTAGCGGTGTTGTTTGTTTCTTGTTTTTTCCATTGTTTGATGGTGTTTCAGACGTTTTGGCAGGTGTTTTTTGGGGATATAGTTGCTTCATTTTTGTTTTCCTCTATTAATTAGTGATTGTTGCACAATATAAGCCTTATTTCACTTTTCCCTATGGGCGTTTTGAATAGGTTTTAATTTCGTACCGTCCTATTCTTTGTTTGGGTGCTTCCATTTGGTTAAGAAGGCAATTCGATTATTTGTGAAGACTCGTAGGGAAAACAAAGGTTCCTATGTTGCATCTGTTCCTCTAAAGAAACTAGAAAAGTTATCTAAAGCTCCTGAAAAATCTAGACGCTGGAGTTTTGAAGATGGCTGGCTGATTCTTGAAGCGTTCTAATCCTAAGACATTATTTAACTTATTACATTCAAGTGATCTTTCTCAACTATAGGTCAACTCCGAAAAGCGCTCTCCGACTTGATAACTACCCTTTGCAGTTCTAAAACCCGAAAAATCCAACTGAATCTATTAAACGAACTGCTCAAACCTAATCCATGAAAGGTACTAGGCCTCATCGGCTCATTTATACTCGATTTTGACGTGGAAATCTGGACGATTAAGCTTATTACAGAACAGATTCAGAGGGTTTTCAACGATTGGGAAAGGGTTAAGCATTTCGAGTAGGGTTTCTCTTCCGGCGCTTTTTGTGAGAACGGATTGAACGTATTCTGGAGCAACAGGTGAATATGCGATGAATATTGGAAAATGGGAAACCTAAATTAACAAGTCAAGTCACTCAGTTAATAGTAGTGCGGCGGGTGGGATTTGAACCCACGAAGCTCTGTAGCACATCATCGGCGGTGATGCGAGTTTACCGTGCTTCTCTACAGCCGCGCTATTTCTATTACTCTTCTCTAAGCTCTTCAGCAAACACGAGGGGATTTAGTATATCTGTAACTCTACCAGTATCAATAAGGTAAAACTTTAAATATAGTTTATTGTTTGAACTTAGTTCAAGGATTGATTGAAATGGCGCGTGGCGAGTCAAGCAAGGATAAAACACATTGGGAAATTCAAGGGTTCTTAGCCGAAAAGGGTTCCGCAACGTCAAAAGAGATTTATGATAAGTGTACATGTGCTAAAGCGACTTTTTACAAATATCTAGATGACCTTTATGAAGCGGGTACCATAATCTGCAAACCTCAAAGAGGGAGGGGTGGAGACCTATACGAACTTTCTGAAAAAGCGTTTGACGAAATAAAAGAAGAAGTTATGAGGCAAAAACTCAAAGAAGAAATTGACAGATTACCATTGAAGAGGATAAAGTCAATTTATGAGTTTATAGATACTATTCTAATGAAGTGTGTTGACTTAACGATTGATAGTGCGTTTAAGGATAGCTTACTTCAAGGTCTTATAGAAGAAAAGATATCGAAAAAACAAATTAGCGAGGTAAAAAGGAAATATGCTGAACAAAAAAAGGACCTTTTCACACAACGTCCCAATTTTTTTACTCAAGAAGATATCGACCGAATGTCGCGGGCAATTATTGCAGGGGAAGAAAGCGAGTTCATGAGTGAAAAAAGGATTAAGTGGTTCGAGAAATGGTTTGGCACCCTAATCTAAGCCCAATATGTATAAGAAACCAAGACCCGCTAAATATGTCTTTTTAAGCGAACAGGTAAGGGAAGGCGGTACGGTAGGGGAAACCCGAAGTCCTCATTCCCGAAGCTTCTGAGGGCGGTTGCCTAAGAGAGGCTCGGAAGCGAGGTATTGACGACCGAATGGATTGCATGAGGGAGGATATCTCCGTTTCTAAAGGAAACTTGGCGGAGTGTGAGGCGAGGGTGTCCTCCTTTGACTAGCTGGAACGTGGGAGCGAGCCCCGCGAATGCGGGGCGAGCCTTAACTTGAGAAAATTCTTAATGAATAACTGTTCTGCTCCCTCATTGAACCGCATTTCAAAAAAGAGGGAAATAAGTACGGTTGAGATAGGAAAAT
>Ga0307445_10001311_pt1 | contig 14028 bp, 1 predicted proteins | sample SalMarSW160330MG_FD_202147 | JGI IMG/M metagenome (GOLD analysis project Ga0307445, IMG submission 202147) | Salt marsh sediment microbial communities from the Plum Island Ecosystem LTER, Massachusetts, United States - SW1603-30 | ecosystem: Environmental > Aquatic > Marine > Intertidal zone >...
TTTATAAACCAAAAAGCATTTTTACCTATTCCCGAACGTAGTAAAAATGATAATACATTATAAGTGGTAGGTACTACATTTATATCAAATATATAAGGATCTTTAGCAACATCTACATGAGCGCTTATTAATGCGGAAAACCAATCTAAAATATTTATATTATCTTTACCTTCTAAACCTCCTACACTTATCCACTCCCCATCATTATTGCCTATAAGATATTCTCTGTACCTACTTCCTTCTAATTGTTCCCTAAACTTAATTTTTAAATCAGATATTTGAGACAAGATATGATGAACATTATTTAATGCAAAAGGTCCTATTCCTCCCTTTCCTTCAGTATAATTAACTTTTGCTTCTATTTGATATTTAGGAGATAATCCTTCTAAAGAATCTAAATTTTTATTTTTACCTTCTAATTGTTTTATTTCTTTAGCCATTTTTTTCAAATCTCCAGTAAAATAATCTAAAGGAGTTTTTGTGTATATTAAATGCTTATCATTAGTAAAAACAGAAAACATAGCATTCAATAACCTGTTTTCTATAGCTTCTTTAGAATTTAATTCGTATACAGAAGTATTTTTATTTTTACTAACCCATTCATCATAATCAGGTATTTTATTAAGTTCTTCAATTATTGAATCTATTTGTTCTGGGGTAATATTTTTTATATTCCAATCATCTAAAACTTCTTGACGTAATGACATTAAAGAAGTAAGCATGCTTCTATAATTCTCATCTATAAGTTCTTCAGCAAATAAAAGACCGTATTTTTCTTTATTTACTAATAATTTTAAAGCAACTTTTTCTTTTACTTCCTGAAGTTCTTCTCTTAAAAATATTTTATCTCTGTATAATTGTTGATACAATCTTTCCCAACTAATAGGATCAGTTATAAATTCTCCTTCCTCTCCATCAATAAATTCGACTTTATTGCCTCGTTTATCATAATTATATCTTGCTATAAATATTTTATCAACATCAAAATCTGATCCTGTTAGTGTAGTAAATTCTGAAGGCAATATAATAGTATTACCCGTTGATTCAGGTAAAAAATCTTTAACAACAAAAGCAATAACAGAGTTAGGCCCTTGAGTAGGGATACGATAACCAATACCATCTAAATTTTTATTTAACCATTTTTTCTTTTGCTCAAAAGTTATATTGTTGTAATTAGGTATAACATCTTTAAACATTTGTACTGAAAGCATTATCTCCATTTTACCTTCAGAATTTATAAGTTTTAATTTATCGCTTTCTACTGTATTTAGACCAAAATTAGAAGTTTGGATATAGGCATCCCCTTTTGATTTTATATGAATAGTATGTTTAGTATTTAACGCAATAAGTCTACTTTCAGCCCACTTTCTATCTGGTAAAGTATCTAATTGAATGCTTGACTCTAGAGCTTCGATAACATTGTAAGGCATATTGCCTTGAACAGCATCACGCCTAAGCATTCTTCTTAACTTATCTTCATTTACTTTGTCATTTTCATCTATACCTAACTTTTGTTTAAACTCTTCTTTTCCTTTATTAGATAATCCATTAAACGATTTAGTAATTATTTCTGATAATTCTTTACCTGTTATATTTTTTTCTTTAAATTTATATACTTTATTTTTTAAATCAAGATTAGCATAAACCATCTTTCTTAACTGCGTTCCAATCAATCTCTCAGATGCTTCATGAACTTCTGTTATTTGTTGTCGTCTTAAATTTCTAAAACTTTGTTTATGAACATATGAGTCTATATTATTTAAAATATTAATATTAGGTTCTCCATTTAAATCAAAATAATTTATAGCATCTCTATTACCTACTTTTACTGCAGAATCAAATTTGACAACATCAATACCTTTTTTATCCATAGCATCAACAAGGGGCCATATTTTAGATTTCTTGTCAATATATCTCGGAAATAAAACAGACATTGACATCTTATCATAAATTGGAATACTAAGGTTATTTGAAAAATTCATCCCAAAATACACAGGTTTTAAAGGTTGCATTATTAATTCAGATGCTTTTAATTCTTCTTCTTTTGTCAATTCTTTGTCAGATGTTAATAATTTGTAAACTTTTTCTTTATCATCTGGCCATTCTCCTATTCTAATAGAAAACTCCCTATAAAATCGAGGAGTAATATATACTTGAGCATCAGTTACATCAATTTTTTTATAACCTTTTAATCTATCTTCGGCTAACGCTTTTGCTGCAGAATCTGATATACCTATATTATTTTCTTTAAAAAGACTAACAAATCTTTTAAATAAGTTTTGATATACCTCTTTACTATCATAGAGCTGTGTATTTAATGTTATTACACTGTATTCTGTTTTACCCGCAAATTCTCCTTCCTCATAATCAGATCTTAAATTATCACCAGGAGCAGCAAGAGCACTAACTCTTTTAATAAAATCATCTGTTATATCATTATTTAAATCACTTAATTTATAAAAAGCAGGGTCACCTGATAATAACTTTTGAGTTTCAATGATAGACATCATATAGTTAGTAGTAAATTCTGCTATTATAGAATAAACGGCATTACTGGTACTAAAACCTTTTTTATCTTTATATTTGTCAACTAAATTTTTATCTAAAAGTCTATTAGAATACAAATTTTTATTATTACTTCGAGTTATTTCTATTATTCCTAATTCTTTTGCATACTCCAATGTTTCTTCTACTCTTTTATTAAGTATACTCTCAACTTTATTTAAATTATACTTTTCATTAAATTCTTTGAATAATATAAATTTTAAAGCATTTCCACCAACAGGTTTACCTTCTTTAAACGAAGTGTAATGATAATTTTCAATCAATCCTTTATAACCAAATTTTTCTGAATCTTTTATATGTTGCTTTGCTTGTTCTATTCTATTATATTCATCTGTTGCATAACTTTTAAATGTATCTATTACTTCTTTAGGTAGTTTAACCTTATCTTTCTCATCAATAGAAACATCTTCAAAATCAAAAGTATTAAAACCATTATAAAAGAAAAATGTTTTTCTATCCGCTAATGTAGGAAAAGGTAAATGACCTTGAAGAGTAGCATTTAATTTTATTAAAAAATCTACATCTCTTGATAAGTCTAAATACCCAGTACTTTCTTTTCCAGGTATCCTTAAAGAGCACATTGTAGAAATTTTAGGCTTAGCTCCTTCTAGTAGTTCTTTATAAAATCTAGAATTTGAATTATAAACAACTTTTAATCTTTCATTAATTAAATTTGGATTCTTTACTAAATCTCTTAACGTATCTGTTAAATAAGTATTTTGAGAATAAACATAAAAGATACTATTACCAGGTCCAAACACGGTGTCATCCAAAGCATCCGGAGACAATTCTGCTTGCAAATTAGCCATTTCTCTGAGAATAAATTCATAACTGTATAAATTATTAATTGTAGCATTTTTAGGTAATCTTTTATTTGTAAATAATTTTAAAAGTATACTATCATTGCCTAAAACAGAATTCAATGATTTTGCCCCTTCTAATAATTCTATAAAATTCTTATCATAACTTCCTTGACCCTTTGTAAGATAAGCTATTAAAGTATCTTCATTTATATTTATATGTAATTTATTCAATAAAGATAGAATTTTATCAGTATGTTCCTTAATGTTAGGTAACTTAGACTGATTTCTAGTAAACTCTTTTAAAACTTCTTTTGAAAACGCATTATATTCAGATATTATACTTCCTAAATATTTTATGTTATATTTTCTTTCTGTTCCTTCAAAAAAATTATCATCGTCAATCAGCTTTCTATTCCAATCAAACAAATACTGATTAGATAACTTTCTTATATTAGCATCTACAACTTTTATGGAATTGTTTTTTTTGTTATATAAAAAATTTATAAAGTTATGCCGATGTTTCATAACAGAAATCTGAAATTGAGTCCTTAATTCTTCAGTACCATTTGTAAGACCTGGTTTTACTATTTCTCCTTTACTGTTTTTTACACCATACAATAATGTATTATAATACTCATCTGTTGAATCTTGAGCTTTCAGTTTTAATGTGTCAATCATTTCATATATATTAGATGATTCCCACAATATAAACATTAATTTAGACCATGAGGTATTAAAATCTTCAAAAGAAGGCATTGCAGTATAAGGATCTAATTTTCGTTCTGAAGGTAAAGTTGCAATAAACATTTTTATATTTGAGAGCATATTGTCTTTACCAGAATACTCATGAGAATCTTTTGAAAATCTATTAAAATTATCTGATTCATAATCTTCATTATCATTGTTATATGAAGAAATTCCGTCATCACTGTTTTCTATTCTTCTTCTAATATTCATAGCAAGTAAAACATCATCCATATACTCTGAAAACTTTGAAAAATTATCTAGTATATTTTGATATACTTCTTGTAATCTTAATGCTTCTTTATATTCATCATTTCTATTTTTATCATTAGAAATACTATTCGCTAAATCTCTGAATCTATTTTTTCTATTTAATACCCAATCATATACAGGTTTAAATTTTATTTTACTTACATCATTTACATTACTAATTCCATTCAATACAAGTGTTTGATAAATTAATCCATTAGTAATGTTATATATCTGTTCTTGAGTAAATCCAGCTACTTTACGTAAATAATCAACTCCGCCGAATTTTTCTAAATTTTCAGTTTTAATTTTTGTTTTAGAAAATTTATTTTGTTCTATTGCTTTAAACAACTTATTGATAGTAAGATTAGAAATCCTAGTATTATCAACAAATATAGACTTTATAAAATTCCATAACTTATTAAAAAAATCAGATATTTTATTTGATAAAGGTTTAGATCTTTGATCAGTAAGCATATATGTTCTAAATTCTTCGGCTAACTTTTCTTCAACATACTCATCAGATGAATTACCTAATTTATAAGACACTCTAGCTTCATCATATATATCTTTTCTTTGTTGATTAGACAGATAATATAATGAAACAATATGAAAAGCTTCATGGTAACCTGTTCCCTCTATAGCATCTTCTGTTATTTTAATTGAAGCATTTTTAACTAAACCAAAAGCTCGTTCACTTCCAGCATCTTCAGAAATTCTTATAAGATCTTTTACTATATCTATAGGTATATTTTTACCTACTAACTGTTTTACTCTTCTTAATTCTTTGTTTAAATTTATCTTTGTATAATCAGTTTTTGTCTTATAAAATCTATTTATACTCCAAAATTCATCTAAGGCTTTATTTAATGAATCACCTTCTTTTTCTTCCTTATCTTTTACTTCTTCTGAAGGAATTGTATTAATAGAATTTATATTATCAAAATGAATAAAAAGAGCAGGTTTTCTGTAAGCACTGTTTGTAATCGGACTAAATCTTGTATTTGTTTTAACAAATCCATTATCTAAAACATAACTTTCATAAGTTTGACCTTCTTTACCTTTCAATGAACCTATTCTGAAATCACCTTTAAAAGTACTACCTAACCTATTAAAACTAACCCCGTAGTTTTTATAAGTCGTAGCCCATTCTATAAACTTAGTTCGCTCATCAGCAATTTGATTTTCATTTTTACCTTCAAAATTAAAATAATTCCCATCACCATAATAAAGTGTTCGATAATTATGATATAATTGTCTATCTATTAAATTAGGATTAATAACTTTTTTACCTTTTTGAATAGTATTTGGACCATAATTAATAAGTAAATCTAATATATTACTTGCAATACCTATCCCTTCTACATTATTTACTTTTACTTGTCTTTTGACTGTAGTTTTACCAGTAGCAGTTAAGATGCTTGCAAATGTATCAAATACTATCCCTGCATGCTCTTTACTAAGTTTAGTAGGATTTAAATTTAAAACTCTAGGCTCACCATTAGCAGTTAAGTTAGTTCTTATAAATACATTTCCTCCCGTAGAGGAACTTATACCTTCAAATATTTCTCCGTTTTTACCTATTATTTTACCACTTTTTGTACTAACACCTAATTCAGCTTTAGAAGTATCTATACGTAAAGCATCACTTACCAAACTATCTTCAGCTACAGTATTAGGAATACCCCTATCTTTACTTAACCTATCAATCTTTGGTCTGTTGCCTTCTAAAATTAAACTTAATATTTTTGATCTTACTTCTCTAGTTTGTTCGTGTATATCTCCTTGATAACGTTCTGGCATTAAAACCTTAACATTAGAAGATTGTCTTATATAAATATAACCGTCTATTCTTTTACCATCAGATTCGTACAATTTCCCTAGTACAGGAATAGTATCAACAAAAGAATTATAATTTTTTACATCTGTACCTATATTTAATACAGATTTATCCCCTTTATTTATCTTACTTCTTAACTCTGCTTTATCTGCCCACCAATCTTTAGCATAAGTAGATTCAAAATCTATTTCAAATTCTATATAATTACCTTTCAAATCATTATCAGGATTTGATAAATAATCATCTAACACTTTTTCTCTGTTAGCAATATACACTAATTCGCTAAAATTGCCATAGGAGGCTGTTTTAGGCTCATACACAGCGTTTTGGTCCTGTGTAATGGTAGGTACTTGGTCTTCTATTTCAGTGTCTCTGTAGCCTTCTAATGAGGCCTCATAAGCTTGTTGTTCTGCTTCAGCTTCTGCGTCTAATAAAGCATCAGTTACTGATTCGACTTTACTATCAACTATATCTTCAGTTTCTTTTAAGCCTTTTTCCTTGGATTCAGAAGTCGATTTAATCTTTTCAACTGCATCCCCCTCAGGTAGAGATATCGCCGTAACGTAGGGAGAGTTATTAATTTCTTCCGGAGATCCTTTTCTAATATTCGTGGAACTTCCATTTTCTATTACATTATTTAAGTCTAAGAAAAATTTATCAAATAACCTTTTTCTAAAAGGCGAATCTTTCATCGCAACTCTAGAAGATAAAGAAACAGCTAGCCAGTTTTTACCGTTATAATAAATTTTATAATCTTTACCTTCAAAATTAAAAAATACTGGATGTTCTTCAAAATCCTTAAACGTATCTAAAGCTGCTCGCCTAGCTTCTTCTATTATCCTAATTGCACTCGCTATTTCATTTACTAACTGTTCATTATTTATAGATTCAAAAGTGGAATTGCTCCCCTTGTCATTCACAAGTGTTACAGAAAGAGGCGTACCTTTATCATCTTCATTAATTGATTTTAATATATCTTTGTCTATAAATGTATATTCTTTCCCTTGTATATTTAAACCTTGTTTGTCGTTAGTAGTTGATATTTTTAAATCATATACTTCATCAGTTTCAATAAGTTTTATCCCTTTACTTTCTAAGGAAAAATTGTCATCAATATCACCTATATACTGACGATTACCTTTATTATCTTCTAAAAGTAATTCTTGATTATCAATAACTACTTTCCATTCTTTATTTGAATAATTAACTCTAATTCCTTCTATTGTATTTATATCAGAAATCTGACTAAATGGAGTAGAAGCTATAATATTTTTACTAGCTTTTTGAGGTTCATTTTGTATTAAATTTTTAGCTTTACGTTTAGCATTTTCTTTTCTTTCCTTATACTTAGGATCAATTTTTATTAACTCTTCATCATATTTATCATTTATCTTTTTATGTATTTCTTTTTCTGACTTTCCTCTGACTTCTTCAGTTCGTCCTTCAGGATTAATATAATATGCATAAAGCCCCTCATCGTCTTTCTCTATATAAAAATTTTCATTAGTGGTTCTTTTACGATGTTCAATATCAGCAATTTTTTCTTCTTTATTCTTTTCAGAAACTTCTTCCTCCTCAGAAGGTTCAATGATAGGTTCAGTAGGGACATTAACTTTTTGTTTAGTACCAGCATTTCGTTCTGCTTGAAGTTCCATTAAAGACTTAGTAGTGTTATCTTTAATTAAGGAAGCTTCCCTTGCAAATTCAGCTTTATTCAATAATATTTGTTGTTCTTTATAAGGAACTTTCTTTTTATCATCTCTTATAACTGCTTCAAATTCTTCTCCCTTTTTAGAAATTCCTATAACTTTAAGATCTTTTTTTCTATCTTCTGGATCGTATGTATCAAATAATTTAAAAGCTTCTTTATTCAAATCTTTTATATCTTTCAATACTTCTTTTTGCCTCTTAGAATAGTATTCAGGGCTATCTGTATTCTTATTATTAGCAGAAAGACCTAACCTAAATGCCACATATTTTTTTCTTTCTATCTCTGATGATATGTCTAATAATTGTTTACCTATTGATGAAAGTACTGGGTTTTCCCTGTCATCTTTGTCATTATATACTGATATTTCTGAATCTAAAGCTGAGGCTTTTGTTTTATACTCATTTGATAAATTCATTAATAAACCCCGTTCCAAATCAATTGCAGCTAGTCTAGACGCGATATCATTATCATAATTATCCCTAGTATAAGATTCAAAATATTTACCGGCTTTTTCTGTAATATCTATTATTTCATCATAATTATTTTTGATAAATTCTACATCAGTATCATCCAAACCAAATGATTGAAGTTCTTCAGAACCAGCTTTATTAATTTTATCAATAAAATCAACGGCAGTTTGCAAATTACCAACTTCGGCTGCCTTTGTAGCCATATTAACAGCGAATTGAGATTTCAAAGCCTGACTACCTTCAGCATCTCCTTGTTCTTCTGCAATCTTAAAAGAAGTACTATATAACTTTATTGTAGGAGCCCAGCTATTTACATTATTAACCCTCGCTTGATCAACAGGATCTTCACCAAATACAGCTTTATTAATTTGTCTACCAACAGTTTGAAAAACTGTTGAACCTAAAGCTCCCATAGCAAAACTAGTCCACAACTCACCATCTCCTAAATAATCACTTATCCCTCTTTTTTTAACAGTAGGATCTAAAGAAGCTCTAGATAAATAATCAGCATTCTCAGATACAATATATTGAATTATTTCTTCCCCACCTTCTGTCAAAGCATCTTCTAATAAAAGCGCTCCCCTACGGGCTAAAATAGGTGTTAAATCGAATCCCGCTGCTTTGCCTACTTCCGCAGTTACTGCCTTACTAGCTTTGCCAAATGATTTACTTAATATCAAATATTGAGGTATATCTTGAGCCATTAATACCCAGTTTTTATTCCATATGTCTGAAGCAGCAATAGAAGCATTTTTCTTTGCTTCATAGGGGGTCATTCCAGCTTGTAGGTTTCTTTGTTCTATTTCATCGTATTTACCAGCAGCTTCCATACCATTTTCCATCAACCTTGATACCAAAGCCTGACCTATACCAGTAGTAAGCCATTTGGCTTTTTTACCTAAGTTTAAAGATATATCAGCAGCTTTACTTAGCATACTAATACCTTTAGTAGCCCCTAATGTGGGCACAAGTAATGATAATGTACTAGCAACTGATGATCCGTTTGACATCCACCAAGACCACTTATCTGGTCTAAATTGACCAGGTTCATATGTAGTATAGATAGGAGTAACTTCTTGAGACCATGTTCTTAAATCTTTACCAATATCACTTAACCAGTTCCCCCAATCTTGTTCAACACCATTAAGTATATTAACAGTTTGATCTACATCTAATAAATATCCAGCTCCTTCTAAAGTACCTCCTACTATTTCACCAACAACTGCTTGATTAAGAAAAGCCCCAAATTGTTCAACTCCTGACTGTCTTTCAGCCCTAATCCTATCTAAATAGTCCTCACCAAATTCAGGATGGACTTTTCCTTCAAAAAATCTCTCATAAGGTTTTATATCAAAAGTACTCTCACCTGTATTTGAAAATGGAGATGAAGGTTCTTCACTAGGAAAAATTAAACCAGTAGTAGGATCTACTGGTTCCGTACCTAAAACTTCATTATTAGGAAATTTTAAAGCCATATTATATTTTATTAATTGTTTTTAAAAACTGCTAAAGCCGTTTTCTACCCTCATATCATAAATACCTTTTGTTAATAATTCTTTATCTGTATATATGTTTGGACTTTCATTGCCAGTATAAGGATCTTTTAATCTATATCCATTACCTCTTTTAACTGCTATTACTTTTATTCCCGGAGCTAAATTAATATCAAAATTATAACCTTCAGGAACATTTTTAGGCTCGTTCCAATTGTCTTCTATATCTCTATTAGGCTGCAGATAATTCAATCGTCTGGCCGTTTCTATTTGTCCTGAAATGTACAGATCTCTAACTGCTGCTTGTATTTGACTTTGTGTAGTTAAATATACTTTATATGTACCAGTAGGATTAAATTTGGAGTCATCTTTTTTAGATTTATTTAATGCTTCAACTGCTATATAAGGACCTAATTTATCACTTGGTTTAGAAATTCCGATTACATGGTATTTATCAGCCTCCTGAAACTTTTTCAATTTTTTATCGTCTTCACCACCTACCCATTCTACCATTTGATCATTCACAAGAGTAGTAACATTTTCAAATATCCTAGATAAATCAGACGGATACTCTTTACCACTTCTAGGATCAATTACAAAACCTTCTCCTCTAGTAGTAACTATAGGAGGTATATCTATAACAGATTCTTGTAAACTTTTTGGTAAATTTACTTCAAGAATATCTTTTATCCTACTTTCTTTTGTTTTATCAAGTTTTCTTAACTTTTTATTATAATTTACAATAGCATCATTAAACTTAAGTTTTTCGCTATAAGAAGTATGAGGTTTTACACCGTATATATCTTCATATATATTAGTTGCAAATTTATCTTGTATAAGTCCTAGTACTTCTCTAGTTTCAAACGCTTCTGGATTATTTATTACATTTTTAACTACATCTGATGAAATACCCTTATTTAATAAAGTATTTTCTAATTCGTTTAATATATTTTCTTTGCTCTCTTCAATTTCTTTATCAGCGACCATTGTAGCTTGATCTAAAACAGCAGCATCTTTATTTAACTTTGATTGTAGCTTATTATACTCCTGTTTTTTATCAGCTTTAACTGCAGGATTTGTAGCAGTATTAATCTCATATTGAATCTTATCTAATTGTTCTTGTTGATTCTCTATATTTTTTATAAATTTTTTAGGTTTACTTCTTTCTTTAGAAATTTCTTGAGCAGGTAAATTTACTTCGATTTCAGTAGAAGGATAGACTTGTCGTTGCTTCTCATACTGTGTCCCATAACCAGGTATCAGCCCAGTAACTCTAGAACCAACAAAACCCAAACCTGCTTTATATAATTCATCATATGCTATTTCTTCAGCACTTCTTTCATCTCCTCTAGCCTTTTGTATTCTTATTAATTGACTACCTTCAGGAGTTTTAAGAAAATTATCCACTGACTCTTCTGCTCTCTTAGATACCATAGGAACTACAACACCTTGTTTTAATCCTCTTGTACCAGTAACTGGATCTACTTCTATAGCACCTAAAAATTGAGGACCTAAGTTTTTAAAATATTCTGTTGCTTGTAATTCAATATCTAATGCTGCTTCAGGTATAGCTGAAAATACTCCAGATCTTAACGTACTGTGCTTACTTGGGTCCGTTAACAATTCAGGCACTGGAGTTCTGCCCGCAGCTCCCATACTCGATAAAGTATCTAAATATTTTTGATAGTTTTTATAACTTTCTTGAATTTTGTTAACGGCTCCTCTATTAATATTTGTACGTAAGTCCCTACTGATTTGTCTAGTTACAGCAGGGTCACTCAAATCCTTATTTATATATTTTTCTGCAATTTCATTTATAGTTGGAATAACTTGTTCTTTTATATACCTTTCATCTTGACCAGGAATACCTCGTAACAATTGAGATTCTGTTTGAACTTGTTCTAGACCAGCTAAACCTTGTTCATAACGCTGTTGCCTCGCTGTACCAGCTTGGACTATTTCTTGAAATGGAATAGGAACATAGGTATTAATTACATTACTTTCCGCAGGAACATCATATATTGAAGGCATAATAAAATAATTATTCTTTAAATGAGTAACCTAATTCATTATTATATATATAATTAGGAATAAGTGAGTTTAACAAAGATAGTCTTTCTTTATCTCTATCAGACATATTCCTCATTAGTTGTCTTTGCTGAGCATATTGTTGTAATCCACTAAGACCTGCACCTAATAATCTTCTTTTAGCAGCCTCATTCTTTAAATTAATATCAGCAATATTATAATTAGTACTAGCAATATCTTTACCTAAATACATGTCAAATAAAGCTTGGTCTCTTAAATATTGGTTTTCGACATTTTGTTTTTGTGCTATTGCTTCAGCATCAGCTCTTTGCCGAGCTATTTGGCCTGCTTGTAAATTAGCTAGATACCTGCCCTTGCTAGGAGCAACTTGCCTTAACCCATAATTATACGTAGATTGAGCTAATCTGTTTCGTTCTAAAACAGGATTTATATTAAATTTTCTATTTTTAAGTGTACTTCTTATATCTTCCGCATAAGGATTTTGAAAATCTCTAGCATTTAATTGTACAGGTTTTTGTAATCCCTGACCGATATTATAGGCTATAGGAGCCAATGTAGCAGCAGTAGTAAATATATCATTAAATGGAATATCAGACATATTAAATCCAGAAGAAGGAGCGTTAGGAACCTCATTCAAATAATTTGTTAAACCTTCAGTCATTGGTAAGGGGGGATTATAATAAGGTTGTTCTATATAACCACTCCTAGGTTCTATTAATTCCATTCCTTCCTGAGCTTTCTTTAATCCTGGATACTTTCTGTATACTTTTGCTTTAACATCTGGTCTGTGATGTAGACCAGCTAACCTCAAAGCATCGACTGCATCTGCCCTAGTAGGTATAGGATAAGATCTTCCATTACCAGCAAAATCACTAGATTTAACCATAGGATAAGCTTTAGTTTTACCTTTACCTTTTGGATACCTATCTTTAGAACCAGATAAACCTCCTCTAGCATATGCTTCACCAGTATATTTAGGAACTGTTATTCTACTAGAAGGAGAAATAACATTTTCCCCAAATTCATTTGATAAAAAAGTTTGAGGATCAAATTCACTAATAGGATCATATTTTAAACCAGTTAATTTATTAAGATTATCTAAATAAGATTGTGAAGCTGTTTTATTATCAGTCAAATTATAAGATCTTACAAAATTATTACGTAGTTCTTCTTTTAGACCAACGTATTCTTTTTGACGAGCTGCTGCTTCTTCAGGAGTAATAGCTCCACCGTCAGGATACATATACAATCCTTCTTCACCCTTTTTTCTTTTATGAGCCATACTGCGAAAAGTTTTAGCTAAATTATATCTTTTTGATCCAGGAGGACAACTAGAACTGCCAAATTTAGACCCAGTACACACTCCTTCAGTATCTCTTCTTTTTATACTAGTTGTGGCTTTTTGAATCCATTTACCTCCTTTAGCAAATTTATTTTTATATTCTGTATATTCCTTAGGATAGAATAAAAATTCCTCACCAGTGTCATGATACTGTCTGACTGAAGAAGGCATATAGTCTACATTATACTCGTTGCCACTAAATGGAAGTCTTGTACCATATAAATTATTTGAAATATTAAATACACTTGGATTATCTAAATTTTTTAAAGTAGGTTTAACAAGATAATAGTCTCCTTCTGTATCTGATAACTTAGGATAAACAGTTCTTACACTATAAGGTCTGTCCTTTTCATCGAGAGCATAAATAACACCGTGTGTTTTACCCCCAGGATACTTCAAGCTAATCTTTCCTCCATCAGGATATTTCATATTATTCTCTCCTCCATTTTGATATTGTTGTTTTTCAAACAAATCATTAAAATTACGTTGTATTTTATTTAACATCAAATTAGATGTATTTGCTGTTATACCGACAGGATTTTCTAATAATGAATTTTCATACTTATCTTGATATTTTTTTAATTTTGTACCTAATTGTTTATATGTTTTATCATTACCTGGCTTTAATTTACCTAGTATCTCAGTACCACCTGGAACATCGACAACCACACCTCCTTGCGCGTGTGAGGGAGCGTTATCAGGTATCTTATGTAATCGACCGTCTGGAGTTCTGTATACCTCACCCCTTTCTAATTCTACTAT
>Ga0307445_10001312_pt1 | contig 14007 bp, 8 predicted proteins | sample SalMarSW160330MG_FD_202147 | JGI IMG/M metagenome (GOLD analysis project Ga0307445, IMG submission 202147) | Salt marsh sediment microbial communities from the Plum Island Ecosystem LTER, Massachusetts, United States - SW1603-30 | ecosystem: Environmental > Aquatic > Marine > Intertidal zone >...
CGATTCGGTATGATGGCATTAACCGCCCTGGTGAAAGTTACAATGAGGAAATGTTGCCAAAACGCGGGTATGAAATGCTCTATTATCGAATAAGCCAAGGCCAGGATGATCTAAAAGCGACCATAAAATATGTCCATGATAATCCTCTTTTTAAACCAAGTCGTGTGATAGTTGTTGCCTTTAGTATGTCAGCACTTGACGTCCGTAAACTTGTTTCTAAATCCAAAGATCATAAGGTTGATTATGTCATAAATGTCATGGGTGTTTCGTGTGGCCAGAGTGCTTTCAAAAATATGACAGGTGGTTTGGATATTATTGGGTATTATAACCTCGGCATATCGAATGGTCTGTTCGGCCTATTGGGATATATGTTGGACTTAGATAACCTCGCTGAAGACTTAATTATTCAAAAATATGCTTATATGACAGATGCCAGATTGGATATGTCTAAGATCTCTATACCCATTTTATGGATTTACGGTAAATATGACAAATGGATAGATGAAACAGAAGTAAAAGAATTAATGGGGATTGAGTCCAAAGGTTTACGGGAGGTGATAGAAATACCGACTGGCCATAATCTTAGATCGAGTGAGGATGCGATCAAAACATTTAAATTGATGGCCTCATGGATTCACGAGAAATTATACAATGAAAAAATTAAGCCATTAGATCCTGATAGAGATAACCTGGTGGATTTAATAGCCTATGAACGCGAAAGAATAGAAACATCTGAAGAATTTAATATTGAAGAATATTGGAAACAATACTTGATCGGCAAAAGCGGGGGTAGTTTCGGCTATGATTTTTATAAAAATATAAAAGAATTCAGGGATTTCTTAACATCTGAAAGTGAACTGGCTGATCTTAAAGATAAAGAAAGAATAGTTGATTTGGGCTGCGGGACTGGTTTGCTCGTTGAAAACATGTTGAATCTTGCCATCGATCAACAAAAAGATATTCGTGGCGCCCACGTAATAATGATAGATCTTGTCAAAGAAGCTTTGGATAAAACAAAAACAAAGGTAAAAAGGATACAAAAATTACACGGGACACTGCTGCCAAAGCATATGAGTTACATTGTAAAAGATCTCGAACCTAATCGTTTGATTCCCGTGCATAAATTCATTCATAATATGGATCTTGATTTTAATTATTTGCGAAACCGGATAGAAGGTTTTCCTAATACTGCAGTAGACCGATTACTGAAAAAATCACCAAAAAGACTGTATGAAATAATGAGGGGTTCAACTATAACGAGGAGTGATGAGGTTTATATCAAGTCTGAATTCAAAGATGAAGATTTCCAAATTATTGCAGAGTTTAACCGTGCGGCAAGGTTTTTGAAAAAAAAGTTAAAGGAAAAAGATTTTGTTAAACCAAAACTCATAAGAAGGAGATCGATCGATTCACTAAAGTATGACCGATTGCGCACATCAGATCTTAAATTTACAAAACTTAACTTCGGACATAATGGATTGCGGCTGCGGTTAGATTTTAAGGAAAATTATTTTGATAAAGTCATTGCCAGTTTATTTATTTCATATCTTTTTAATCCGGATGAGATATTTCACGATTTTTTCCGTATGCTCAAGCCCAATGGCCTTTTACTAGTTTCTTCCATGAAACCGGACAGCGATATCTCTTTGATATTTACAAATTATATTGATAAGGTTCAGCATTTTGATTTTAGCGACACCGATATCAAAAGTCAGGATATAAGCCTTCTAGGAGCCAGAGAGATGCTGAATGAAGCAGCAACCCTTTTTAAATTGGAAGAAGAAGGATACTTTAAATTCTTTTCAGAAAAAGAATTAGTAAATATGTTCAAAGCCGCTGGTTTTGATCATGTCCAGGTGCATTCATCATTAGGCAATCCTCCTCAAGCATTTATTGTTACAGGAAGAAAGACTTAAACGGTAATAAAAATCCAGGTCAAAGCTCCTATAGACTTTCCGACCCTTCCCGATTATACTTTTCTTAAAACTAATGAATATCATCGAAATGACCTTTGAATCACTGGATGGATGGGGAGAACACCCGGTTTTTATTGAACCGATTCCCAATCAAAAACCTGTTTATACTGAAGCTAAAGAATTCAAACAAAAAATAATCAAAGCAGCTAATTTTTTGGAAAAGTCAGGTATAAAAAAGAATTATCTAGTTCCGATATTCTTAGAAAACTCTGTTGATTTTATTTGTTGTTTCTTAGGACTCGTGAAAATTGGCGCAAAACCCATACCGATAAAACTCGAATATAGGAAGTTTGAACTCGATGAAATCTTTAAGAATTCTCAGCCTCAGGCAATAATTGCCGAAGCTTCCCACCTAAAAATAATAAAACCATATTTGTCGCAAAAAATAGTCATATTAAGAGAAAATGGAAAAATAAAATTACACCAAAAAACAACAAAAAAAATAAAACCGGCAAAAATATCTGATGAGATAGCTTCGATCAACTATACCTATAGAGGCTATGGCTATCCTTTAGGCGCAATGGTACCGCATGTCCAATATATTCATGGAGCGAAAGTCCTGCAGGCGGGACTGCAAGCCAAACCAAAAGAGAAAATGCTGGTAATCCTTCCTATGTCTCACATATTTACCCTAGTAGGATGTATATTTGTGCCTATTTTTCACGAAATTACTTCAGTCATTTCGAACACGATGCATCCGAGAAAGATTTTTGAGCTAATAAACGAATTTAACATAAATCACATAACAGCTGTCCCCGAGATATATTTGTTGTTAGAAAAATTCAAAAATATGGCAGGAAAATTGCTATCATTAAAAGTTTTTGTCTGCGGAGGCAGTTCGCTTTCCAGTGAAGATTATTATCGAATAAAGAAAGCTTTTAATATTGATCTTTTGCATGGCTATGGATTGACCGAGTTTACACCTGCCAGCAGAAATATTAGAGGGAAAGCAAGAGCAGGAACAGTTGGTCCTCTTTGTGAAAATGTTGAATGCCGGATCGTTTCAAAAAATAAAAATAAAGCCGGAGAGATTTTATTAAAAACAGGCAATATGTTTAGAGGATATTATAAAAATCCAGAAATAACAGAAGAAGCTTTTGAAGGAGATTGGTTTAAAACTGGCGATATTGGTAAAATAGAGGATGCGCATTTGATATTTGAAAAAGAAAAGAAAAAAACGAGAAAAGTGAATGGCAATATGGTCGATTTAGAAGAATTGGAAAGGATTATTAATTTGAATGATAGGAAAAATCAGACTGATTTTAAAACAATACTCAAAAATAAAATTGCAATATATAAGATTCCATACATCAATCCGAAATTAAAAGACTAGAAGAGGCAGTTCTAATGGAAAAAGTAGGCAAAAATATTAATGATGAAGAAATTCATAAGGATATCATAAAAGTTTTGGCAAAAATCACACGGATCGACGCATCCTCCATTAATGACGATGTATTAATAAGAGATGAGCTTGGGATCGACTCATTAATGGGCATTGAAATAATTGCCAAAGTTGAAAAATATTATAATATTCATCTTGAAGAATCATTGCTTTTAGAAATTAACCGAGTTGGAGATTTCATTAATCTGGTGAAATCGAAACTTAAATAGCCGGATTATTATGCCTACTATATGTTTTATAAACCCCAAATGGCAAATTTGTATGGACCGAGAATTTAATGAATTTTGGAGAACAACGGTAACTCCAAATCTAATTAGGAATACATATTCTGGCTTTGGGCTTTCAATTTTAATCTTGGCTGCCTTGACTCCTCAGGAATATGAAATTGAAATAATCGATGAAAATTTACATCAGGTCGATTTTAATAAGAATTATGATTTAGTGGCAATTACCTGCTGTACACAGCAAGCAACACGTGCTTATGAAATATCAAAAAAATTCCGACAGAAGGAAATAAAAACTGTCTTAGGAGGTATACATCCCACTGTGTGTAGTGATGAAGCGTCAAAGAATGCTGATTCTGTCGTGGTGGGAGAATGTGAAGACCTATGGCCAAAGCTTCTTAGAGATTTCGAAGCTGGTGAATTAAAAAAAAGTTATAAACAAAAAGAGCTATATGATCTAAAAAAAGCTCCACTCCCAAGATATGATTTGATAGAGTATTTAAATTATAAGATGTTTTGGATACAGACGACTAGAGGTTGTCCTCATGACTGCAATTTCTGTGTCGCTTCCAACATTTATGGCAAAAGATTCAGGCTTAAAGCTGTCGAACAGGTTGTGGAAGAAATTAAATTCATAAAGTCGGTTAAAATAAATCCAAAAATCAGCTTTGCTGACGACAATATGTTTGTGAATAAGAACTATTCAAAATCCCTTTTAGAAAAGATTATCCCTTTAAACATTAGATGGTTTGCCCAAACAGATATTTCAGTTGCAGAAGATAGGGAGTTATTATTACTGTTAAAAAAAAGTGGCTGTTCGATATTGTTTATCGGTTTTGAAAGTCTATCAGTAGATGAGCTAAAAAAAACGAATAAAGACAATTGGAAAGCTAAAAAAGTAAAATATTATGAAGAATACATTCATAAAATACAATCGATGGGGATAGGCATTTTTGGTGCATTTATGATAGGTTTTGATTCTGATGATGTAGCATCGATCAATAAAACTTGTGATTTTATAAAGGAGTCAAAAATATATGCTCCTCAAATTAGTGTGCTGACTCCTTATCCTGGATGTGCATTAAGAGAACAGCTCGCCAGTCAAAATAGAATATTAGATAAAGATTGGAATTACTACACTGGTCTTGATGTAACCTTTAAGCCGAATAGATTGTCAGAGAAGGAGCTGCAAGGGCAATTAGTCAGTTCATTAAAGTCGATTTATAACAGAGAACATTTAGAAAAGAACATAAGATATTTTAAAGATATTTTCAAAAATAATTAGAAATAGAATGTTATTAGAACACAAAAAAAACCTAACAGAATATTTCAAAGATGAAATCTTAAAGAATAATATCAGTAATATCAGCACCACTTGTATAATGGCGATGATCGCCATCCCGTTTTTTAGCTTTTTAGACTACTTTCTTTATAGAGATCACCTGAAAACTCTTCTCATATTAAGAATCATCTCAACAATTCCTTTTCTAATTGTGTTTTTGTGGATAAAAAAATCGGAATTCATGAAAAAGCACATCTTAGGATTAAGTGCATTTCTGTATCTTGATATTGGATTCGCGATTTCTTTGATGATTCATATAACAGAAGGATATGAATCACCCTATTATGCAGGGCTGGTTATGGTTATCTTGATCTTGTGTGTTGTCTTAACCTTGCCATTAAAATGGACTATTTTCATCAGTTTATTGATTTATGGTTCTTACATAATTCCGATACTCATTAGGGGCAACATCGTCGATATGCCGATTTTTTTCAACAATAACTTTTTTCTGATTGGCATGGTCGTATTTGCGGTTTTCGGGGCTAGGATTAAAGAATATTTTCAGTTCAATGAATTTAAATCTAGATATGATATTCAAAAAGCTAATGAAGAATTGAAGAAGTTGGATGAGCTCAAATCTCAGTTTTTTGCAAATGTTTCACATGAAGTGCGGACTCCATTAACTTCGATAATCGCTCCGATTCAAACTCTATCTCAAGGGGATGCAGGGGATTTGACAAAAGAACAATTGAGTCTTATCGAACAAGTTTATCGGAATTCACTGCGTTTGCTCGACATGATCAATCAAATGCTCGATTTTTCAAAGATCGAGGCCGGTCAGATGAAGATTATTTTAGAGAAACTGGATCTTACAGATATAGTAAAAGATATGGTCGCTATTTTTAAAGAAGTTGCTGAGCGCAAAGGAATTAAGCTTAGCTATACTAAAAGCGGTGAGATCCCATCGGTGTTTTTAGATAGAAACAAATTTGAAAGGATCCTTACAAATTTGCTTAGAAATGCCCTTAAGTTCACAGAAGATGGATTTGTTCTTATAAGATTAAAATCTGAAAAAGATATGGTTATCATTGAGGTCGTAGATACCGGGATCGGGATACCGGCAGATCACTTGCCATATATTTTTGAGAGATTTAGACAGGTAGACGGATCTACTACACGTAAGTTTGAAGGAACTGGGTTAGGACTTACCATCGTTAAAGAATCTGTCGATCTGATGAAGGGTAAAGTTTCTGCCGTTAGTAAGCTAGGCAAAGGGACGACTTTTAAAGTCGAATTTCCAACGAACTTGCAGGATGTTCTAACAGATGCGATTATCGAAAGAAGAACCAGTCAAGATAGACGGAAAGACGAAGATGAATTTAAGGGAACCGACCGGCGTGAAAAAACCAGAAGAATGGAAGACCTGGCACGTATCACTGTTAGCGATTTAGGCCTTATTGATAAGCCAGTTATCGAAGAAGAGATTGATAAAGCGGAGCCACAATTACCGCCTGATGTTAATACAGTGGTTTTGATCGAAGATAATATGGATCTGAGAATGTATATCAGCAAAATGCTCAAAAAATTCAGGTACAAAGTGATAACCGCTGCTGATGGGCTAGAGGGATGGGACAAAGTACAGAAAATAATACCTGACATTATCGTTTCAGATGTGATGATGCCTAGAATGGATGGATATGAATTAACCAAACAAGTTAAGGCTAACCAGACCACGATGCATATACCTGTCATGCTGATAACGGCTAAGCAAGAGCTTGATTCAAAAATTAAAGGTTTAGAAACAGGGGCAGATGATTATTTGTCTAAACCGATCAACATTAGAGAACTCGATGCCAGGATCAGAAATTTAATCACTCTAAGAAAATTCCAGCATGCTGTTGCTGAAGCTGAGGCTTTGGATACAAGAATTGAAGAGTTAACGATGAGTTTTGCTCAGTCTTTGGAGACGAGGGATCATGAAACAGCCGGACATTCAAGAGATGTGCTTGAATTGGGGACCTTGATCGCTGAAGAACTCAACATACCTATCGATCATAAGCTAAGGGATTCATTACTTCTACATGATATTGGCAAGTTGGGTGTTCCCGACGGGATTTTATTAAAGAAGGGACCATTGAGTGACGAAGAATGGCAGGTAATGAAAAAACATCCTGAATTAGGCGCTAACTTGTTGTCCCATTTTGAGTCCTTAAAAGATGTGAGCGGAATTATTCTAGCCCATCAGGAATGTTTCGATGGTAGCGGCTATCCTAAAGGATTGAAGGGCGAGGAAATACCTTTATTTGCCAGAATTATTGGCGTTGCAGATGCGTATCATGCCATGACTATCGATAGGCCATACCGCAAAGCACTGGAAGCAGCAGTGGCCATATCAGAGCTTCTCAAGTATAAGGGGAAACAGTTCGATCCTAAAATCGTAGATGCATTGATTAAAGGACTTAAAAAGAAAAAGATAATCACCGAGCAAGACATTGCTGAAGCAAAATCAATGCTTTCTTAAAAAAACCACCTCACCCCCGATAACTGTCATTTCCGGTTCTATCTTCCATATGTCCTCAGCCGGGATGTCTCCCGCTTCATCGGAAGCCTGTCTGACTCCAATTTTGACAATTCCATCTGAGAGCTTCACAATAATAAAGTTAATAATTTCAAGTTGGGAGGTCTAGATGCAGTCGATGAAACTCTCCAGGTTCATAGGGATGATGATTATCTGTGCGATGGTGCTGCAATCGGCAGAAGCGCAGCTACGCCCTCGCATTATCTCCCCCGAGATTAAAAGCGATGGGACCGTTACCTTCCGGTTCCAAGCACCCCGGGCCCATCAGGTTCTGGTGGCGGTGGAATACCTGGATGGGCTGCGGCCCCTTCGCCTTGGCGAAGACGGGGTCTGGGAAGTTACTCTAGGTCCTTTCGAGCCGGAGCTCTACAGCTACAATTTCGTAGTAGACGGGGTGGCTGCTGTCGATCCCTTGAATCCGAATATCAAAATTGGCATCCACACCACCCACAGCCTCCTGGATGTCCCCGGCGATCCACCCCTCTTTTTCGAGGAACATCCGGTGCCGCGTGGGACGGTCCACCTTCACCGCTTGGAATCCAAAACACTGGGGGTTACCCGGGGGCTGAATGTCTACGCCCCTCCGGGATATGAAACTGATCCCAAGGCCGTTTACCCTGTCTTCTATCTCCTGCACGGCGCCGGCGACAACGAGCGCGGCTGGAGCACAATCGGCCGTGCCAACGTGATTTTGGACAACCTGATCGCTGAGGAGAAGGCTGTCCCCATGATCATCGTCATGCCCGACGGCCACGCCCCAACGTCCGAGGGTGTGGACAATCCCTTCCAAAAAGACCTGATCGAGGAGATTATCCCCTATGTCGAAGCCAGGTACAGGATAAAAACAGGATCAGAGAACAGGGCCCTGGCGGGATTGAGCATGGGCGGTTTCCAGACGCTCGATATCGGGATAAGCCGCCAGGATCTTTTTGGCTGGATCGGTGTTTTCAGCGGCGGCATCAGGGATTCCTACGAGCAAACCCACGGCCCGCTTCTCGACAGCGCCAACAAGAAGCTCAAGCTTTTCTGGATCGGTATCGGGAAGACCGATTTCCTGTGGGAAAGGAATGAAAACCTGCTGAAACTGCTCAGGAAGAAAAATGTCGATCACACCTTTCGTCTCTCCGAAGGAGGACATACCTGGAAAAACTGGCGTCACTATCTCCATCAGTTCTTGCAGTTGATTTTCAAATGATTATCCCCGTCTGGAAGGAGCTGAACGATATGGAATTGCAATGGGCCGTATGCTCGTTCAGATAGATTAGTGACACATGGATTGATTTTACTTATTATATGTATTGAGGGAGGAAATGATGCCGAAAGACTGGAAAAAGCCGGACAGATTTTGGAAAAAAACCAAGGATGAGGAGAAAAAAGAAGAAAAACCTCCTGCAGAAAAAAAGAAGCGGAAATCAAAGCTGAAGCTGAGCATTCCATCAAAGAAAAAACATACTCATCCGCACTGAAAAGTCTTACCCCAAGGGTCATTTCACTGAATTCGGCTACGTTATCACACCGCCCAGAACCTGGGGTGGGGGACAGGTTATTTTTGCGCTTGCACTGGCTTTGTATAGACGACCTCTCCCCCTATAATTGTCATTTCCGGCTCGATCTTCCAGATTTCCTCGGCCGGGATGGTCATGTAATCGACAGGGATGACCACAAAATCAGCCAGTTTGTCTACCTCGATCGATCCCAGGATGTCTTCTGCGAACATAACAAAGGCACCGCCCATGGTTGCAGCCCGCAAAGCCTCTTCTCTTGTCATGGCCTGCTCCGGGATCCATCCACCGGGAGGATTGTTATCCCGGTCCTGCCTGGTTACAGCAGCGTGCAGGGTGTAAAAAGGGTTGTAGGGAGAGACCGGATAATCTGTCCCCGTTGCGACCACGACACCCAGATCCAATAAATCACTCCAAATGTAGGCATACTTCAAACGTTCAGGCCCCATCCTTGCTTCAGCAAAGTGCATATCCTCGGTAGCATGCAGCGGCTGCATGGAAGCGACGATTCCCAGCTTGGCAAGCCTAGGGACGTCTTCAGCAGTGAGTACCTGGCAATGCTCGAGAGCGAACCTGGCCTTTTTTCCTTCTATCCCGGTCGCCTTCAGAGCCCTTTCGTAGGCATTGATGGCGATCCGATTGGCAGCATCGCCGATGCAATGGATCCTCATATTGAAACCGATTTTCAGCAATTCTGTCGCAGATTTAGCTATTTCGTCCTCGCTTTGCCTGGGTTCCCCATAAAAACCCGGATAGTCGCTGTATTCTTGGAGAAAAAGCGCACCCCTCGATCCTAAGGCTCCATCTGCAAAAGCCTTGACTGACCGGATGAAGTATTTGTTGTTGAAGTTTAACGGTTTGCCCAGCTTTTTCGCCGCGTCCTCCCTGACCATCTCGTTGATCCTTATCCTGAGCAAACCCACCTCGTATAGTTTTATTCGTCTTTGAACCTCTTCATAACCTGTCATGCTGGCTCCATGGATGGTCGTGAGTCCGCTGGCCACGGCCAATTGAGTCCCTTCTACAAGGTTGCGACTTATTTCGTAATCGGTCATCGGAGGCATGGATGGAATAAGCTTTGTTAATTGTTCAGGTGCCCTTTCTACGAATTCTCCAGTGGGCTCCCCATTTTTGTCCTTTTTGATATGCCCACCCAGGGGATCGGGGGTGTCGCCTGTAATGCCGGCAAGTTCCAGGGCTTTGCTGTTGGCACCGCTGCCATGTGTGTACCGGCTGATAAAAACAGGATTATCAGGGGCGACGGCATCGATCAACTCCTTACGGAATTCTGGCGGATCCCAAACATCTGACATCCAGCCACTCAATACCAACCACCTTGGCTCAGGCCCTGGCCGCATTCCTTCCCCGGTTGCCAAGCATCGCTTTATCACTTCCTGCATACGCTCAACAGAAGCCCACTCACCGATGGCTGGCCTGATGTCTGGTGTTCGTGGATACAATTCTCTTTCTCCGTATCTGATATGTACATGAGCATCATGCAGACCAGGGATGACTGTTTTGCCCTCCAGGTCGAAAACAAAGGTAAGAGGACCGATGTGGGCTTTTACTCCAGTGTCATCGCCCACGTAGAGGAACTTACCGTCTTTTATTGCAATAGCAGTTGCAGTGCTGAATTCTTCATCGACAGTGTAGATGTTACCATTTACATAAACTGTGTCAGCTTCTTGAGCGTCACCAGCCACTATCGGGACTAGGTTGGACAACGCAAGCAGAATAAAGATTGATAAGATACTGGAAAATCTTTTAATAATATTCATTTTATCTGCTCCTTTCCCCCACACGTTCTTATAACTCGAAAAAGTCTAGCTTTCCTGGAGGACTACGAGTATATCTTTATCATACCTTAAAGAATTCTTTCAACTTATTATCCTAAAAGTCCATGTCGAAAATTTTTGGTCACTGGTTGGTCACAGTTGCATAGTGAAGTCTAAGCTTTTCATGACGTTTTTTTAAGAATCTATTAAGTTGCCTTCTACCCGAAGCTGTTTGATAATAAAAAAAATGGAAAAAACAATGAACAATAAAAGGAGTCAAAAGAAGTTGAGAAAAATAAGTTTTGTGTTATTAATCATTTTTTTTGTCACCTCAATTGGCAGCCTTAGTAATGCATATTTAAGGTATTTCCCACATTCCATCCAGATCGATCCTGATAACACCAAGGGAATAAGAATGCTGAAAGAGAAATATTCTGTAAAGGAGCTGCAGGAGGATTTCCTTCAATTTCGCAGACACATTGAAGAGACCTTTCCCTGTCCTTATGAGTTTACCAGTAAGGAATCATTCAATAGATCATTCCAAGGCCAATATGAAAAAATCAACAAGCCGATGTCTTTACGTGAGTTTTACTGTTTGTTGGCTCCCCTTAAAGGAAATATCGGGTGCGGGCATGCCCATCTGGATTATCCGGAAGAATACAGAAGAACTGTACAGATACATAAATTCCCACTGATTTTGACGTTTCTCAAAAACAGATGTTACGTTAGAAGAGACCTGCATGAGAATTCCTCTTTTCCTCTCTTCAGTGAAATACTGTCAATCAACGAGATTGGAATCGAAAGCATAACGGATACATTAAGATCGGAAATTTCTGCTGATGGGAACAACAGTTTTTTTAAAACATCCGCCTTGGAGAACTGCTTTCAGTACTATTACGCCAATCATTTCGGTGTGCCGAAAGAATTCAAAATCGAATACAGAACAAATGAAAACGGAGATATCTATGAAAATGTGATTCCAGCTATCCCTTGTTCAGGCATTAATTATTCCAATAAAGAGCCGCAGGATTTGGATATTCAAGTTTTTTCCAAAAAGAATACAGCCGTTTTGACAATAGACAGCTTTAGTTACTACGATGAAAAGAATAAAATATTTTTTGAATTTGTAGACAAGGCTTTTTCCAGGATAATAGAAGAAAATATTGAAAATGTCATAATAGATTTACGGGGAAATGGGGGAGGGGACCCATTTTGTGCAAGTTATTTATGGGCCTATATCGAAAGGGAACCATATCCCTATTTCTCCGAGCCCTATGGAAAATACGCTGAATTATCAAAACCTATTAAACAGGCGGACAATCACTTTACGGGAGAACTCTTTATCTTGATAGACGGCAGCAATTTTTCGACGACAGGACACTTTTGCTCGTTAGTCAAATATCATGAGCAGGGCACTTTCATCGGGACTGAGACCGGAAGCACATACACCTGCAATGCAGCTGTCAGAGTGTTCCCGCTTAAAAATACAGGAATCGGCCTCAAAATCGCCACCGGAAGTTTTGCTGCCGCAGTTAATGGATTCCCCAAAGAAAGAGGGATAATTCCTCATCATATTGTCGAAACTAAATTAGAAGATTTAAAAAACGGCAAAGACACCGTTTTGGATTATGCTCTAAGTCTTATTGAAAGCGAGAATTAACCAAGATATTGGTCGTTTCTCTTTATGCAGTCAGCAAATGACAACTATTCCAAGAGTGTAGATTTAGCCCCGTGACTTCTCCCGTGTGTAAAAGGCACAAATTATGGTCACAGCTAGGTCACAGTTGCATGATAGAGAATTATCGATTACAGGATTTTAGAATAGGTTATTATGTAAAGACCTCGCTGGGCTCAAAATCCAGTTGTGTACTAGCTGCTGGAGTGGGTTGAAAGGATCAACACCTCTGGCTCTGTCCAGGCAATGACTGCTGCCGGCAAAGTGTTAACCAATTAGTACAGAATTAGCTTTATGTTGTGAAATTACATTAAACAAAAGAAATCTATCAGAATTGCGATTAAATATTGTGTTTCAAATTATTGATTCTTGAGCTCGGGAGTGATACATATATTAGCTCAGCATTCATAATCAATAATAATGGAAAGGGAAAAGAAAACATGGATTTGACCGAACGACAGAGACGTGACTTGATTGCCCAATGGGCGTTCGACACCCGGCCGATACTGGGACGGATGCATCTCTGGCTGGAAGATGTCGAAGTGAAGTGGCTCAGGGGAAAACCGGCTCCGGAATTCACCCAGAAAATTTCCTTCATGGGTGGCCGTATGGACCGGCTGATGGCTATGACCGTGGCCGTCACCGCTCTAGGCACCCGCCTTTTCGGCCGGTTCGGTGAAGGCAAGGATAAAGACAAGAAGGAACTCAACCGGATTAAAAAGGATGCCGATGCCATATCTGCCTACGCTATGAGCGAAAGCCTCTGGTATGCCACGAGGCAATTGCCGGAAAATCACGCCATTCTGGTCTGCATGGGCGAGGGGCTGATGCCCAAGGTGGGCGAAACCAAGGAAATGGGTTCCAATCCGCAGTTGGGTTTCGGACGGGTCTATGCCCGGCCTCAGGTGGCTAAATGGCTGGATGCCCGGGTTACCCGCCTCCTGAATGATGCAGACTACGGATGGACGGAATTCTGGAATGAAATAAAAGAGTCTGGGATAACGGTTTGGGGGGCGGCCATCGACACTCTGGAAAACACCTCCCGTTTCGCCAAGGGAAAGACCACCGGACCTCTCACCGTGCTCCATCTCTTTAATCAGCCGCTTCATATCGTGAAGCCATATGAGGGCTATATGGGCAATCTGTTTCTTCCTCAAGAGGTCGTTCGCAAAGCGGAGGGAAACTCAATCCTTCTGGATTTTATGACGCCGCGGGCCAAGGTTGTCGAAGCGATCGAAGCCACATACCCCGGCATCCAGCGCAAACACATTCATATCTGGACATTGGGAGGAGCGCACCGTTTTACGAGGCTGGGCTGGTTGTGGGCACAGTGGGAAGAGATGGGCGTTCACCTGGTGGAGGATGGATGGGATCTCCCGACTGGCATGAAGGCCTTCACCGATTCCGGCACATATGCCCCAACCTATATGGTTGGGACATGGGAGGACAAAGAAAGCCAAACTCACATCTTTCTTGTGGACGGCTATGCAGCCTCGGCAGAAGCTATGCAGGCAGTCAGTCTGGCGCCTATGCTGGAACTGGACGGAACCCTGGTCACGTTCACCTCAAAATTCGAGCTTCCGATCGAAAAGG
>Ga0307445_10001314_pt1 | contig 13994 bp, 13 predicted proteins | sample SalMarSW160330MG_FD_202147 | JGI IMG/M metagenome (GOLD analysis project Ga0307445, IMG submission 202147) | Salt marsh sediment microbial communities from the Plum Island Ecosystem LTER, Massachusetts, United States - SW1603-30 | ecosystem: Environmental > Aquatic > Marine > Intertidal zone >...
GAATATGAAAGTGAAATTTTTTTGTTAACCATCGAGTAAACTCCCCAGGTAAAAGCGCTTCCGAGTACAAGCATGTCTCCTTTGTTTTCAATAAGGTCTATATTTAAAATGTTTCCCTTTCCAATCAGTAACAACAAACCGAACATTGCAATTAATATTCCTGCCAGCTGGAGAAGGGTTACTTTTTCCTTAAAGAATATTAAACCCAAGATCGCCATAAATATGGGTGCTGTCCCGATAATCCATCCTGTATTTGAGGCTGTTGTGTATTGCAGTCCAGTAACCTGAATCCAAAGATGAAATGTTGCTATCATTGCTAGAATAAAAATCCAGCCATGGCTTTTAAGATTAATTGAAAAATTTCTCTTTGTAGAAAGTGCAATAATCGTTAGCAGTGTTGACGCTAAAATCAACCGAAGGATTATAACAGTAACAGGCTTAATTTCGAGCAGTACTGTTTTGGTGGCTACAAACGATGTCCCCCAGAATACCACAGCAAGCAGAATTGGGATGTAGCGAAGTGCTTTTGGGCTGTTCAAGTTTTTCTACTTAGATCGTTCAGTTTTCTTTGCAGAAGAATAATTCTCGAGATAGTAATTAATCTTCTTATCGGGCATATTTACGTTGGCTATTTCAACTCCAGCGTCATTAAAAAATTTTGTGGCAAGAGTATCGTGATAATCTGAAAAAACAACAACTCTTTTAATTCCTGCAGCAATAAGTGCTTTTGCACAGGTTGTACAGGGCATGTTAGTAACATAAGCGGTTGCACCCCTAATATTTACACCATGGGTTGTTGCCTGAACGAGAGCATTTATTTCCGCGTGATTTGTTCTAACACAGTGATTATCGACAATCAGGCACCCAACATCATCACAATGCGGCTGCCCCGGCAGTGAACCATTATAACCCGTGGCGAGAACGAACCTGTCTTTAACCAAAACACAGCCGCAGTGCATTCTTGGACATGTTGCTCTCTCGGAGGCAAGCATCGCAAGCTTTAAAAAATATTCATCCCACGTCGGTCTTCCGTTTGAACCCATATCGACTGTACTCAAATGATATTATAAGAAAAGTAATTTGATGAGCCCAAAGTTAAAGGATTTTTACTGTATTACAAGCTTAGAATGACGGGAATTATCTGAAGGCATAATACTTTGAAGAGGACATTTCCTGCAAACTTATCATCAATTGCTGAACACTGTTTCTGTTATCTGATTAGTGAGCAAATCTATGGCTTATCATCTGCTCTCTCAAATACAGCCTGACAGCATCTTTGGTGGATGTTTTAAAAGTAATGAAAACATCCTTTCCTTCCTTCTTAAAAACATCCTGATTGCTCCGATCCATCCCTCTTGATATTATAGCAGAACAATCATTCAGCAAAGAATGAGTCCTGTTTGATACAACTAATTTTTCGCCATCTGCTTTTTTCTTCCTTTTAATGTTCTCCCTGTATTCGGTACTAACGATTTCTGATTCCTCAACATCATAAACAACATATCCTGTCGTTGGAAGAAACGGCGATTTTATTGTTACCCCATCGTTCGATTCTATTGCGATTTTCATCTTACCTTCCCTCCTTTTTTAGTTAACTAAGTTGTGCATCTATGTTATTAAAATGTATACGATCTTCTAAGCTTAGTCCTTGATTTTTTTGCAAACCGTTTATGTCGCGCTGCTTTGTATATTTTTTTACTTTTACACCCTGGACAATTTTCGGGTGTTTTTTCGCCACTTTTTATTTCCCAATAATATCCGCATCCTTCACACTGAAACTTGATTGTAGTCATTTACACCTCTTTTAAAACAATGAAATTTTAGAGTTAGTTTTTAGTAGCTCATTAAGGAAAAGAACAATGAGCTGGAGGACGGCAGTAAAAGAAGTCTGAAATCAACTCAAAAACAATATAGCATTTTAAAATTAATTGTCAATAGCAATTTTAGCGAACGGTGGTATTTTATGATGGTAATTATGAGAAGAGTAGAAATTATTTTCAAATCTAAGATATATTATATCATTTCGGAGAGAAGTTCCTGACGCGGATTAGCAATAATTACTTTATTAACTAAAAGACCCTTATCTGAGACGACTCTCGCACCAGCCTCTACAGCACTTGTAACGGCTGCAACATCGCCGGTTACACTAAAAAAGGCTTTCCCCCCCAATGCCATTGCCAGCCGAAGCTCGACAAGCTGAACTTTAGCTGCTTTTACAGCTGCATCTGCTGCTTCAATTAGCGAAGCAACTGAGTAAGCTTCAACTATCCCGAGTGATTCAAGCATTTGTATATTATTGTGTCCGGCTATGGCAGGGAAGATTGTTGGATGAACATTAGGAATTACAAATTGATCTATCACTCCGAAGCCAATAGTATTTACCGCATTATCCACAGCAGATGTTACTGCAGCTACATCACCTGCAATTAAAGTCATATATTTTCCTGAACAGATAGTTCTGGAAATCATTAACTCTACTTCTGAAGTTTTTAGCATAAGATCAGCGGCTTGAATACCAGAAGCAATGCTTCCCAATTCAATCAGTCCAATAGAATTTTTATTGGTCATTTAAACTCCTTTTTAAGATTCAATCAAGATAAATTCTTTAGTCACTTCTTCCACTTTGCCTTTGATCGATGCGTGAATGTTCGCACCTAATTCACCATCAGGAGCTTTGCCGATCATTTGTCCTTCTTGAACCACTTCGCCTTTTTTAACCAAGGCTTCTGCGGGTTTTCCTATGTGTTGCTGAAGTGGAATTTTTACTTTATTAACTTTTATTTTTTCGGAATTGAAAGGGGCTTCAACGTCATAATCCTGAAGCTTGAGTTTCATTATTAATTGTTTAAGAGGAACTCTTCTTCCTTCTTTAATCGGATGAACCTTAACCGGTTTCTGCTGAACAAATTTAATCCCTGCTTCCCGCATCTGTGTTTTCGCTTTGTCACAAGCCTCTTTGGGATAAAGATCTTCCGGGCAAGCGTAAAGTGTGCACAGTCCGCAAGCGCAGCAAAGTTCTGCCATTTTATTCCAAACCGCGGCACCCGTTTTTGTAAATCCAAGCGAGCGCATAACTTTGTGGGGTTCTACCTGGTAACCAAGCAAATATCGCGGACAGAATTCTGTACAATAGCTGCACTGATCGCAAGCTGATTTTCCAATGCGATGCCAGTTCTGTTCGGGTTGATTTTTCCTTTTAATCAAATAATGATCTTTGGGAAGAAGAATTAATCCTGCTGTTGTTTTTGTAACGACATCATCAAGATTAAAAGTCAGTGATCCCATCATAACACCACCAACAAATATTCCAAAATCTTTAACTATTGTTCCTCCGGCAAATTCAATTATATCTTTAAAGCTTGCTCCTATCGGCACAAAAAACGAAGATGATTTTTTAACGGCTCCCGCAACACAAATAAATTTTTTCGTAACCGGAATTTCCTTTCCTGCCTGAGCAATGTTGTAAAGAGTTTCCACATTGTTAACAACACAGCCAATGTCGAGCGGAATTCCAGCAGGTGGAATTAGCCTCCCCGTTGCTTCATAAACTAATTCAAACTCATCACCGGAAGGATAAAAATCTTCAAGCTTTGTTAATTCTGTTTTCCTATTCAGGTATTTGCTAATTGCTGAAATCGCTTTTACATTTTTCTCTTTTATCCCGAAGAACCCTTTTTTTGCTGAAGTGCTTTCAATCAGAAGTTCTAAGCCTTTTGTAATTTCTTTTGGAAAGTGCAGCATTAGTTCATAATCTTTATGAATAAGCGGTTCACATTCAGCACCGTTGGCAAGCACAAACTCAACTTTAGAGTTTGCTTTAATGTGAGAAGGAAATCCGGCACCACCGGCACCAACTACACCCGCATTAAATATTTTATCTGAAAGCACCATAGATTAATTATCTAATACCATATTCTTCAGAGTTTCAATCCACATCGGATGATCATTTAAACTTTCTACAAGCTGAATTTTTTCTCCTCCGTGCTCTTCAAAAAGTTTTTGATACTCAAAACCAACTTCTATTAATGTTTCAAGACAATCTGCAACAAAAGCCGGACTAAAAACAAGAAGTTTTCTCGCCCCCTTCTTTGCCTGTTCAATTATAACTTTATCAGCAAATGGTTCCAACCAATTTTTATCAAGTCGCGACTGAAAGCAAACAGTATATCTTTCTGGGGAAAGATTAAGTTTTTGTGCTACCAATCTTGTCGTGGCATAACAGGTAGCTTTGTAACAATATCTATTTGTTTCATTTATTTCGGTCTCGCAATCGTGCTCTTCGCAGAGGGTCCCATCTTTATAAACTTTATCAACTTGTCGTACGGGTAAACCGTGATAGCTGAATAAAACGTGATCATATTCAGCAATATTATATTTTTTTGCCCGTTCAACTATTGTATTAATAAATCCTTCATTGTCATAATATTGACTGATGAAGTTTGTTTCCGGTATTACCCACCACTTACTCATTAATCTCATTGCTTTATCAATTACTGATCCTGTAGTTGCAGAGGCATACTGCGGAAAGAGTGGAATGATTATGATTTTCTCTAAATCCTTTTTATAAATATTTTCAAAGACTTCATCCATTGATGGATTCTGATACCTCATTGCAAGCTGAACATCATAATTATCACCAAGTACATACTGTAATTTTTCCTGGACTGATTTACCATAATAAAGAATCGGCGATCCCTCAACTCCCCCCGGTATTCCATTTTTTGCCCAGAGTTCTTTGTAAATCTTAGCTGACTTTGGGGCGCGAAAAGGAACTATGATTAAATTCACCAATAAGAAACGTGCAATGGCAGGAATATCAATCACTCTTGGATCGTTAAGGAATTCAAAAAGATATTTTCTAACATCACTCACTGATGGGCTATCAGGGGTCCCAAGATTTACAAGTACAACAGTTGTTTTATTCATTAAGCTTTAATTTGTATTCTGTTCTTTCAACACTAATATTAGGATGAACGTTCAAAAATAGCCAAATTTAATTTTAACTTCATTTCTAATTAATTTTGATCAACAAATCACCGGAGACTTTATGAAAACCTTCTTAAAATTATTCTTAACATTTATATTTCTCTCATTAATTAATGTATCTGCCCAATCACAGCCTTATGTCATTCTAATTAGTATTGATGGGTTCAGGTGGGATTATGTTGATCGGGGGATTACACCAAATTTTGATTATATGCGAGAACATGGAACTTCTGCAAGCTCTCTGCAATCCTGCTTTCCTACTAAAACCTTTCCAAATCATACATCAATAATAACGGGTTTATACCCAGAGCATCACGGAATAATATCAAACCACTTTAAAGATTATTTTAACGGTAAGTTTTATTCGATGGGTGATTCTATAGAGTCGCGTAATGCATATTGGTACAAAGGGGAAGCATTTTGGGAAACTGCTGAAAGACAGGGTATTACTACCGCAAGTTATTTCTGGCCCGGTTCAGAAGTTACGCTGTCATATAAACATCCAACATACTTTAAAAAGTATGATCAAAAAAAAACTTATAAAGAAAGAGTTGATGGTGTAATTGATTGGATGCAGCTCCCTTATGAAAAACGTCCACATTTCATTACATCATATTTTGAAGCCACTGATACTTACGGACATGATTATGGACCAAATTCCCCGGAAGTTAATCTGGCTATTGCGCAACTTGATAGTGTCCTCGGATACTTCTTTCAAAAATTAAAAGAAATAAATTTGTTCGATAGTACAAATATTGTCGTTGTTTCAGATCATGGTATGGCAGAGACAAGCATCGAAAGGACTGTAAATATTGAGGAACTGCTTGAAGGCTATAAATATGAGTCCGGTGACAACGGACCTTTTATGCTAATTGAACCTTGGGAAGGCAAATTAGAAAATGTTTATAAGAAGTTAAAAGAAAACGAAAACCATTTTAAGGTTTATAAAAAAGAAGATGTTCCGGAATACTTTCACTATTCGGACAATCCATTAATAAGTAAGATTGTAATTGTTGCAGAAAACGGCTGGGGTGTTGAGACAAATAAATCATTTAAAAACCTGGAGAAGTACGGGACAAAGGGTAACCATGGATTCGATAATCACTGGATAGATATGCACGGAATATTTTATGCGATGGGCCCGGCTTTCAAAAAAAGTTACAAGGTTGGCATGTTAAATAATATTGATATATATCCTCTGCTCTGTAAAGTTTTTAACGTGGCGCCGAATCCATTTATTGATGGAAAGCTGGATAGGATTGGTTACATTTTAAAATAAAAAATGAAAATTCTAATAGTATTACTAGTGCTGCTTTCTTTTTTTTATAGTTTAGCACAGAGGGAAACAAAACAAGAAGGAAGAAAAATGGGAATTAACCTAACTAGCGCCGCATTTAAAGAGGGGGAATTCATTCCGAAGAAATATACATGCGATGGTGAAAATGTCTCGCCACCTCTCGAATGGAGCGGAATTCCAACAACAACCAAATCAATTGCTCTGGTGTGTGATGACCCCGATGCACCGATTGGGACCTGGGTACATTGGGTGATTTTCAATATCCCCGCTTCGGTAAACAAACTGAATGAAAAAATACCATCGCCAAAAGTGCTTGAGAACGGAACTACACAGGGAAATAATGACTTTAAAAAGATCGGATACGGTGGACCATGTCCCCCTGGTGGAATTCACAGATACTTCTTCAAAATATATGCTCTTGACAAACGAGTTGAGCTGACACCCGGTGCAACTAAAAAGGAGCTCATTAAAGAAATGGAAGGGCACATACTTGCAGAGGGTAAGTTAATGGGCAAATATAGCAGATAATACCAAGAACATATATATTCGACGTTCCAAATAATTTAAGCGATCCCCCAGTATGCGTTTGGATAAAGGCAATTTCTCATTCGAAATTAGTGATGTCATTATTTCTCCAATGGTTACTCATCTATTCTATACATTAAAAAATAGTAAATAAAAGGATGATGCATTGAAATAATTTGTTTTAATCAGCTCACCATCTTCATCTTTAATAATTATTCCTAACAGCATTTAGCCAAATCATAACCAGTGTCCATTAAAAAAAGCACTTGCTGTATATTGAAATAAAATAGAGGACAAGGTTTTTTCTGTATTAAACCATTCATCACTTTTATAAGCCTTTCGCCTGTTAAGTATTACTTGGCACCGCAGTTGTCAAATACATCTTGTGTTTCTATTACAATATTAGAAAATATAGAAGGAGAATTAAAATGAAAACCTTATTGCTTACTTTAATAATGAGTTTTCTAGCAGTTTTTTCTGGCTTGGGGCAAGACAGAACAGATGAAAAGAAATGGACAATTGATCCGGAAACGGGCGACACTATTTATACCGAATCCGTTGCCATTTCACAAACCGAAGATATCACACCCAGAAATAGTATGATAATAATTAATCCCCTGAAGTTTTTATTGTTTTATAATATTTCTTATTATCATAAACTAAGTGATCAGGTTGCTATCGGCGGAGGTGTTCAAATGCCAACTCCGAGAGGAATAAACGGTTTCGGTGCTAATGCAGAAGTAAGGCTTTATCCTAGTGGGAAAAATCTTCGGGGATTTTACTTCGCACCTAACATTTCTTATAACTCTCTTACCGACACAGAGACTGACGAAACCCTTTCCCTCTTTTCTATGGGTGGGCTGGTTGGCTGGCAATGGTTTCCGGGCGATCAATTCGCAATTGGTCTTGGTATAGGTGCTGATTACTATTTTCTTTCCGATGATAATACTGGAAACGATGACTTTGAAGATTATTCAGGAATGGTCCCTGCACTGAGATTTGATATTGGTTACGCCTGGTAAATCCTACTTAAAAGGCGAGTCTTAAAGCTCGCCTTTTTCCTCCTTTCCCCTTGAAAAAAAATAAAAAAATTATATCTTATGAGTCGATTTTATGACTTTCCCCCGATTTCGTTTTTTGCCATCAGAAAGAATATAAAGGAAGGAACTAATATGAATTACAAATCATATATGCTGCACAATTTCAGATCTATCCCACAGGTACAGAAACTTTCGGATGATTTAATCGCTGCAATTGAAATAGTAAGTTCTGTATTGCCTTTTAAGACTAATAATTATGTTGTTGAAAATCTGATTGACTGGGACAGGGTTCCGGACGACCCTATTTATACTCTTACTTTTCCTCAAAAAGAAATGCTTCTTCCTCATCATTATAAAATAATGGAAAAGTTAGTTAAAGCCGGGGCATCGAAAAGTGAAATTAAGGCTGCTGCAAATGAAATAAGACTTGAACTAAATCCACATCCTGCCGGGCAACTTGAACATAATGTTCCTATGTTTGGTGAAGATAAATTATTTGGAATGCAGCACAAGTACCGAGAAACTGTTCTGTTCTTTCCCAGTCAGGGACAAACATGTCATGCCTATTGTACCTTCTGCTTTCGCTGGCCGCAATTCGTTGGAATGGATGACCTTAAGTTTGCATCCAAACAGGCCGAACATCTTGTTGACTATATTAAGGAACACAAAGAAGTAACTGATGTACTATTTACCGGCGGTGATCCGTTAATTATGAAAACAAAACATCTTGAGAATTATATTCACCCATTGATTGAAGCCGATATTGAAAATCTCAGGAATATAAGAATCGGAACAAAAGCGCTCGGCTACTGGCCATATAGATTTACTACCGATGATGATGCAGACGATCTCCTAAGTTTATTTGAAGACGTAAAAAAAGCTGGCAAGCATCTGGCTTTTATGGCACACTTCAACCACTCTGTAGAGCTTGAAGGAGAAGCTGTTGCTACGGCTATTCAAAGAGTTCTAAATACTGGGGCAGTTATTCGAACTCAATCTCCCGTACTCAAACACATTAACAATGATCCTAATGTGTGGGCAGACATGTGGAAAAAACAGGTTGCGCTTGGTTGCATTCCCTATTATATGTTCGTTGCCCGCAACACTGGTGCACAGCATTATTTTTCTGTTCCTCTTGTTGATGCATGGAAACTTTTCAGAGAAGCTTATCAATCAGTAAGCGGAATTTGCCGGACAGTGCGGGGACCAAGTATGTCTGCTCTTCCCGGAAAGATACAGGTGCTTGGAGTAAGCGATATTGGTAATCAGAAAGTAATAACTTTAAGAATGATACAGGGGCGAAACTCGGATTGGGCTGCGAAACCTTTCTTTGCAGAGTATGATGAGGATGCTGTTTGGTACACTGATTTAAAACCCGCGTTTGATAAAGATAAATTTTTCTTTCAGGGAGAGCTTGATAAAATGCTTACTCCTAGCGAAATTGAGGTTGATTTCGAATAAATTTATGCCTGACAATCAACCCTTTAACATCAGTCTTAACCTCAACGTAAGGGGAATGCCGCTTTCGGCCACGCTTCAAATAAACGAGCTGTCTAATAAGCTTAAAGAAGAAGGGAAAAATATTTATAAAATGGGGCTGGGACAATCTCCCTTTCCTGTTCCCAATATTGTGGTTGAAGAGCTGCGCTCAAATGCATTTCAAAAAGATTATCTTGAAGTTAAAGGATTAAAGGTATTAAGAGAGGCTGTAGCAAATTATCATTCAAAGAGAAATGATATTCAACGTGGGGCAGAGAATGTGCTTATCGGCCCCGGTTCAAAAGAGCTGATGTTTCTCTTACAATTTGTTTATTACGGCGAACTGGTCATACCTACACCAAGCTGGGTCTCCTACGCACCGCAGGCAAAAATAATAGGAAGACAGGTTGGCTGGATAAAAACAAAAGAAGTAAACAAATGGCGTCTGCTTCCCGAAGAATTACATAAGATTTGTGAGACTGATAATTACAGACCGCGAATTGTTATTCTAAACTATCCTTCAAATCCAACCGGAGTAACTTACAGCTGTGAGGAGTTGCAGGAACTCGCTGATGTTGCCAGGAGGCATAAGGTTATCCTTCTCTCAGACGAGATTTATGGTGAACTAAATTTTAAAGGAACCCATTGTTCCATTGCAAAATATTATCCCGAAGGAACTATTATTTCCGGTGGGATTAGCAAGTGGTGCGGTGCAGGCGGCTGGAGGTTAGGTACTTTTACTTTCCCGAAATCACTATCCGGATTATTAGCTGGGATGGCTGCTGTTGCAAGCGAAACTTTCACATCCACAAGCGCACCAATTCAATATGCGGCAGTAAAGGCTTTTAACGGAGGAATAGAAATAGAAAGATATTTGTGGAACGCCAGAAAGGTTTTGAGCGCATTGGGTAGTAAAATTCACAAGACGCTTTCTGATTGTGGTATAGAATCTCCTGAGCCTGAAGGAGCCTTTTATATTTTCATAAACTTCAAAAATTTTTCAGATAAGCTTAAAGCAAAAAATATAAACACCGGCTTTGAACTTACCACAAAATTATTAGAGGATACCGGTGTTGCTCTCTTACCGGGGAGTGTGTTCGGCAGGCCCGAAGAGGAGTTTACTGCTCGTCTTGCATATGTTGATTTTGATGGAAACAGAGCTCTTGCCGCCGCAGAAATTCTCCGACCTGAAGATCCTATTTCAGACGAATTTCTTTCCGAGTATTGTTCCTCTCTTTTGGAAGGAACCAACAAAATAACGTCCTGGATTAGATCGATCTGAGAAAAAAATCTATCCCAAAACCTTTTCACCAAATAAAAAAGTAATTATTATTAACTTTGTTTCCTGTTTATCTTAAATCAATATAGAAATACTATGAATAGGAAAAACATATTTGCGTCGGTTCTACTTTTATTATTTGCCCTTTTAAATTCGTTACTTTATGCACAGACTATAAATTTGAAAATAGTTGAGACAAGTGATGTTCACGGAGCCATAATGCCATACGATCTTCTTAACAACACAACGACCAACAGCTCACTGGCACAGGTTTATACCTTTGTAGAAAGTGAAAGATATGTGCCCAATCAGGAATTAATTCTGCTCGACAACGGGGATATTTTACAGGGCGACCCTCTTGTGTACTATTACAATTATGAGGATACGACCGACGTACACATTCAGGCAGCGGCAATGAATTTTATGAATTATGATGCTGCAACTGTGGGCAATCACGATATTGAAGCGGGTCATTCCGTGTACGACAAGTTCAGGAAACAAATTAATTTTCCGTGGCTCGCAGCAAATGCAATAAATACTGAAACCAATGAGCCGTATTTCAAACCTTATACTATTATTGAAAGGCGTGGACTTAAAATCGCTGTCTTCGGATTAATAACTCCTTCGATTCCTGAATGGCTGCCCGAAATTTTATGGAAAGGAATTTCTTTTAAAGACATGATCGAGACTGCAAAAAAGTGGGTGCCAATTATCAAAGAGAAAGAAAAACCGGACTTAATTATCGGCTTGTTCCATTCAGGAGTGGATCCCACTTACAACAGTGAAAACACTAACACATACAAAAATGAAAACGCTTCCAAACTGGTTGCACAACAGGTCCCCGGATTTGATGTTGTATTTGTCGGACACGACCATGCTGGCTGGAATTTTAAAACAACAAATATTAACGGCGACAGTGTATTGATTGTCGGTACGCTGGCCAGAGCTAAGACGATTGCAGCAGCAAATATCCAAATGGACTTTGACAGCATTAACAGGCGTTGGAAAAAGGGAAACGTTTCAGGAGAGATCATAGAAACAAAAAACCACAAACCCAATATGAAATTTATGAGCAAGTTTATCACCGACCTAAATGTAGTGGAAAATTTTGTGCAAAAACCACTCGGACAAACAACAAAAACTATTTCTTCTAAAGAGTCTCTCTTTGGTCCTTCAGTATTCATTGATCTTATTCAAAGAGCCCAGCTTGAGCTTACCGGTGCTGATATTTCTTTTGCGTCCCCTCTTTCTTCAAATGCTATTATCGATAGTGGCTGGACAAGAGTGCGCGATATGTTTAAACTTTACCATTATGAAAACTTTCTTTATACGATGAGCTTATCGGGAAAGGAAATTAAAGATTATCTCGAATACTCGTTTGGTAACTGGTTCAACCAAATGAAAGATGAAAACGATCATCTTTTAAAATTTAAATATGACAAGAATGGTGAAATAAAATACTCAGAGCGATCCGGCTCTCCAGAGCTCGACGAGAGATATTATAATTTCTCGTCTGCTGCAGGAATAAATTACACTGTTGACGTTTCAAAACCATCTGGAGAAAGAGTTACTCTAACCACTCTGAGCAATGGGGTTCCGTTTAATTCGGACAGCGCATATACTGTTGCAATAAACTCTTATCGCGGAAGTGGCGGTGGTGGTCATCTGACACGAGGGGCTCACATTTCAAAAGAAGAACTATCCAAAAGAGTTATCCGCTCAACAGAGAAGGATTTGCGTTTTTACTTAATGAAATGGATTGAAAAGAAAAAGACAATAACTCCTAAAATTATAGGGAATTGGAAAGTTATCCCTGAAAATTATTGGGAGACTGGCGAAGAAAAAGATTTCAATTTGCTTTACGGTAAAAATCGTTCCTCTGAAACAAATAACAAATATTGATCATCAATTAACCTAAATAAAATGAAGAAAGAAAAAAGCAAACAACTATTTGAAGAAGCAAAAAAATATATTCCCGGAGGAGTTAACTCTCCCGTTAGAGCATTTAAATCTGTTGGCGGTGATCCTTTGTTCATTGCAAAAGGATTGGGTTCAAAGTTCTGGGATGTAGATGGAAACGAATATATAGACTATATAGGAAGCTGGGGGCCTCATTTATTCGGACATAATCCGCCATTTATTATTGATGCCCTGAAATCTGCAATAGAAAACGGAACCAGCTTCGGTGCACCAACTGAGCTTGAAGTTGAGATGGCAAAGTTGATAACAGAGCTTGTACCTTCGGTTGAAATGGTAAGAATGGTAAACAGCGGGACAGAAGCAACAATGAGTGCCGTTCGTGCAGCTAGAGGTTATACTGGAAAAGAAAAATTTATAAAGTTTGAAGGCTGTTATCACGGTCACGCAGATTACTTTTTAATAAAGGCGGGTTCCGGTGCACTAACACTTGGTGTTCCGACTTCGCCTGGTGTAACAAAAGGAAATGCTGCTGATACTTTACTTGCTGATTACAATGATATTGCATCAATCAAAAAACTAATCTCTTCAAACAAAAATGAAATCGCTGCGGTTATTATAGAACCAATTGCAGGTAATATGGGTGTTGTTAAAGTCAAGGATAAATTCATAAAAGAACTTCGAGCGATTTGTGATGAAGAAAAAATAGTTTTGATTTTTGATGAAGTGATGACAGGATTCCGTGTGGCTACCGGTGGAGCACAAGAAATTCTGGGAATAAAACCAGATCTTTCAACTTTTGGTAAAATTATTGGCGGCGGTTTGCCGGTTGGCGCATTCGGTGGAAAGAAAGAGATAATGGAAAAAATAGCGCCAAGTGGTCCGGTTTACCAGGCAGGAACCTTAAGCGGAAATCCTGTGGCAATGGCTGCTGGTTATGCAGCATTAAAACATATAAAAGATAATCCCGGTGTTTACAACGAGCTCGAAGAAAAATCCGCTTATCTTGAGAAAGGATTTAAAGAAAATCTGAAAGTGGTTGGGAAGAATTATGCTATGAATCGTGTCGGCTCAATGATGTGCATGTTTTTCACAGAAGTGGTGGTTGACAATTTTAAATCAGCGGTCAAGTCGGATACAAATCTTTATGGAAAATATTTTCATGAAATGTTGAAGAGAGGAATCTATCTTGCCCCGGCACAGTTTGAAGCATTGTTCGTTTCAATAGCACACACAAAAGAAGATCTGGATAAGACGATTAGAGCGCATAAAGAAAGTTTAGAGAGAATGTAGAGGATTATCCTACAATAAATTGTGGTTGTTATCTCTCAGATAATAACTTGCTGCGTGCAAAATAAAAGGCGATAATATGACAAAATTAGACCTGATAATAGACCTTCATAAAAATTCTAAAAGACAAGGACCGTGAAGCGAAGGAGAAACACTGAAGGCTCTTGGCTTTATGAGGTTA
>Ga0307445_10001317_pt1 | contig 13987 bp, 12 predicted proteins | sample SalMarSW160330MG_FD_202147 | JGI IMG/M metagenome (GOLD analysis project Ga0307445, IMG submission 202147) | Salt marsh sediment microbial communities from the Plum Island Ecosystem LTER, Massachusetts, United States - SW1603-30 | ecosystem: Environmental > Aquatic > Marine > Intertidal zone >...
GGCAGTCAGGGGGCGGCCATTCATTACAAGGCCTGGGTTTGCACCAATCCTGATTGCGGTTTCAACCTGAAAATCAGGAACGGTGATGTCTATATTAACGAACCCATTATAAGCGGGACGATGCATAGCGCCCGCCCCCGCTCGTAATTAGCCCTTTTTTAAGCTCTTAGGTTAACGGAGCTGGATGTGCTTCCTCGATTGACCAAAATCAGAGGGATGGCACTTGACCTCTTGTTTCCACGCTGGTGTGTCGGCTGTGGCCGGGAAGGGGATTTTATCTGTGCTTCCTGCCAGAAGTCACTGCCCAGAGTTATACCTCCGCTTTGTCCCAAGTGCGGCCTGCCCCATTCCGGTACTAATCTTTGTTCCAGTTGCCTCGGCTGGCAGGCTGATATAGACGGTATCCGGGCGCCGTTCCGCTTTGACGGGGTGATGCGCCAGGCTATCCACGAACTGAAATATAGAAACCTGAGAGCCCTGGCCGGGCTCCTCGCCCGGTTGCTCAACGACTATCTGCTTGATAACCCCATCCCCGGTGAGGTCCTGGTGCCGGTGCCGCTGCACCCCAAACGATTACGGGAGCGGGGCTACAACCAGTCCCGCCTTCTGGCTAAAGAGCTGGGTAAACTGGCCGGTCTGCCGGTGGTGGACGATTGTCTGGTGAGGGAGCGCTATTCCCTGCCTCAGGCCAGGACCTCCAGTGTGGTTGAGCGGCGGGGTAACGTCGCCGATGCCTTTGCCTGCCGCCACCGCCGGCTGGAGGACAGGCCGGTAATACTGATAGATGATGTCTCCACTTCAGGGGCTACACTCGATGCCTGCGCCCGGGCGCTAAAAGGGGCCGGGGCCGCCTCGGTGTGGGGGCTGACGCTGGCCAGAGAGATATGAACGTAAAGCTAAGATATACTGTCTCCAATATTGGCGCGGGTTGGGTGGGGGTATTAGCCTCTAACTCCGGGCTGCTTGAAGTCACTCTGCCCCAGGGTACGGCGCGGGAGGCGGAACGGCAGCTGGGTGGTGGGGTAAGGGAGGCAATCCGGTCTGATGACTTCTTCGCTGATTTAATAGAGCGCCTGAGGAGCTATTTTGCCGGCCGGCGGGTAGATTTTGACGATGAGCTTGATTTTTCCGGGGCTACCGCCTTTCAGATGGGGGTTTGGCGGCTCACCCGGCTTATCCCTTATGGTGAGACCAGGAGCTACGGCTGGGTGGCCGAGAAGCTGGGTAAAGCCGGGGCTGGGCGGGCGGTGGGGCAGGCTCTGGGCAGAAATCCTTTACCCGTTATCGTTCCCTGCCACCGGGTGGTGGCTACAGGCGGTGGGTTAGGTGGTTTCAGTGATGGGGTAGACAAAAAGATATATCTGCTACGGCTGGAGTCTGGGGCTAATCAGGGCGGTTACTTAACGTAGACGGTGAATATTTTGGTTTCGCCTACGCCGCCGCCTTCCCACGGTTGCTCATAGGTCAGGGTTATCTCGGTTTGCCCCGCCTTTAATGCCTTGAAGCGGAAATACTCAATACCACCAGCGCCGACCACGCCCTCCGTAGCCACTTCTTCATAATTCCATTTCAGCAGCTCAAGCATGGTCTGGTCGTGGCTTTCCTGCCAGTTATAGCCGGTGGTTTGGTTGGAGCCGAGGGCGATAATAAATTCCTGGTTGACGCCGATATTTACCGTCTGGCCGGGGTCGGTATGGGTCTCGGCCACCCCAATACAACCGGCCACCGTAAGGGCGGCCGCTATTAACATCAGTATCAGGAGCCTTTTCACTAATTTTTCCCCTTGTCTATTAGTTCACTATTATTATAAACGAAAACGACGGTAAAAGGTTAGTTGGAGGTTGAAAATCGAGCTCTGGCTATGGAGTAGTCCATCTGTTTTTCAAAAAGGGCTCTTATTTTCAGGCTCATAAAGCTGTCTTCGTACTTCTCAATCAGTCCCTGGTCGGCGAAGCTGAAATAGTGGCTGTTGCCGATTATAATATGGTCCAGAACCTTAATCTGCAGGATGCTGCCGACGAAGACCAGGTCTCTGGTTAGCTGTTTGTCCTGCTTGCTGGGGGCGGGGTCGCCGGCGGGGTGATTGTGGGCAAAGATTAGGGCGGTGGCGCGGTGATTGATGGCACTTTCGACGATGTCACGGGGGCGGATGGGGATGCTGTCCAGAGTGCCTTCAAAGAGGTCGGCGATGTCAAGAATCTGGTTGCGGTTATTTAGATAGATAGCCTTGAATATCTCATTCTTTAGGTCTCGCATTGAGTAGTTGAGGTAGTCATAAACATCCTTGGATGATTTGTAGGAGGGCTGTTCTATGATCTTCTGCCGGAGGACCTCGGCCGGTAATTCGTGTAGCAGCTTGATATAAAGCATGCAGGGTGGCGTAATACCAACCTGCTCCAGTTCCTGGTGAGATGCCGATAAAAAGCCTCTGAGGTTAGTGAAACTTTCTATGCACTCTTTGGCCTTTTTCTTGCCTTCCCGGTGGGGTAGCACCAGGCTGAGTAGTAATTCAACGGTCTCCTGGTCAGTTAAGCCCCCAAAGCCTGACCGGGTAAATCTTTCCTGCAGCGGCGTCATGTTCTCTTGCCTCTTTGTTATGCCAAATGTCATTTCTTTGTCTCCTATTAGCGCCGAAATATACAGACAAAGGTCACTTTATAATACATTTTTGCACATTTGTCAACTAAAGTCCATTATTTGACTCATTTATGTTACCTGTCAAGATGACTTATTTTAACTCTACTTAACAATATTCCAGTACTTTAGTTATGGGCTAGGGGCAGTTCGACAAAGAATGTAGCCCCTTTGCCCGGTTTGCTTTTGGCGTATATCTTGCCGCCGTGCTCGCTTATAATGCCGTGGCAGACGCTTAAGCCCAAGCCGGTGCCGCCTTTTTCCCCCTTGGTGGTGAAAAAGGGGTCGAAGATCTTGTCAAGGTGTTCAGCGGGAATACCCGGGCCGTTATCACTAAAAGTGGTTCTGATATACTCCTTCATCTCTTCAGTTTTGATAATGAGCTTTCCACCGCCTTTGGCCTCGGTTAAAGCCTGTTCGGCGTTTAGAACGATGTTTAAAAAGACTTCTTCTATCTGGTAAAAATCGAGCATTATCTCGGGGAGGCCGGGAGCGAGGTCGGTTACGACTTCGATATTGCTGGTTGTTAGTTCGTAAGCCTGGAGTTCCAGGGCGCTTTCCAAAATTTCGTTTATGTCTGAGTATTGCTTTTGGGGCTGGCGGCGGCGGGCGAAGGTGAGGAGGTTTTGGACCACCCTGGCGGCTCTTTCGGCTTCGGCATAGATTCTTTTCAGGGCCTGGTTGGTTTCCGGGTCGGTGCTTTTTTTGAGCAGCCGCTGAGAGAAACCCAGTACGCCGGTGAGGGGATTGTTTATCTGGTGGGCGACACCGGCAGCCAGCTCGCCGATAGCCGCCAGCCGGCTGGCGAGATAGAGTTCTCGTTGCAGCTCTTTCTCCCTCTCCTCCGCCTGCTTGCGCTCGGTTACATCAACCCAGTTGGACAGGTAGTACTTGAACTCTCCATTACTTGTTACCGGCACCGAGGTTATCTCCACCCAGAATCGCTCCCCATTCTTCTTCTGAAAAAGCTCCTCAAGCCTCTTTGCTCCTTGTTGCATAGCTTGTTCCAGGTCATTACCCGTTTTAGACAATGTTTCTTTTGTCCACCATGGGTACGGCGCTTTTCTACCGATAACCTCTTTAGGAGAAAAATCGGTTAGCTTTTCCAGCGCCGGGTTGATATATTGTACTGAGGTATCTTTATTAATAACTAGCATGGGGTTGGGGGAGTTGGTCAACAGGCTGGAACTAAAGTCCACGCTTTCCCGCAGTGCTTCCTTGGCCTTTTTGCGCTCGGTGATGTCCCTGGAGACGGTGACGTGGCCAATCATCTTGCCGGCAGCGTCCTTCAGGACGCTGGTGCTCAGCTCAGCGGGGAACTCGGAGCCATCAGACTTGACCAGGGTGTATTCCTGGTCTCTAATTATGCCCCGTCTTAGAGCTTGTCGCATGTTTTTGGTAATCTTCTCACGGTCGCCGGGGGCGGCCAGCATCAGGGCGTTTTTGCCTATCATTTCATCTTCGGAGGCGAAGCCGTGCATCTCTACCGTTCTCTGATTTACCTCGGTGATGACACCGTTTAAATCAACGACTGATATGCCATCGGAGGCCGATTCAAATATTTTCCGTGTCTTCTCTTCCGAGTCCCGCAGCGCCTCTTCCGCCTGCTTGCGCTCGGTAATGTCTTCACCGGAGCTTAAGACGCCGATTGGCTTGCCATGCTCATCTTTAAAGATAACATCGTGCCAGAGGATTAACTTCTCCTCCCCATTCCTGGCCAGAACAGGGTTTTCATATCCCAGCGTTTCTGCCTGCCCGGACAGCATTTTCTGAAAGGCCTCAGTCTCAAGGGCCTTAGCCTCTTCGGGCACGAAATTATCAGACCACTTCTTGCCGATGATTTCCTCTTCCCTGTAGCCTAAAACCTGGCAGCCCTTTTTGTTTATCATGGTGACCCGTTCTTCAAGATCGCAGGCCAAGATTACCACACCGGCGATATCAAGGTAAGTCTGCGCCAGGTCCCTCTCGCGGAGTAACGCCTCCTGTGCCTGCTTGCGGTCGGTGATATCAGCTATCACCGCAATTCGGCACGGTTCGTCCCCAATACTTATTGTCTCGGCCGAGGCCAGCCCTACGCGTATCTCCCCCGATTTCATGCGGGAGTGGATTTCTTCATTGTAAGCCCGGCCGTTTTCCTTGAGTACATTTTGCCATTGTTGCCGCTCTTCTTTATCCACCCAGAGGCCAAGTTCAGCAGTACTGCGGCCAATTACCTCCTGGCGGGTATAGCCGGTAAAACGGGTGTGACTTTCGTTAACTTCAATAATTTTGCCGTCTTTGAGCGAAGTGATGCAAATTGCATTAGCGCTGGAGTGGAAAACCTTGGAGAACTTTTCCTCCGACTCTCTTAGTGCCTCCTCCGCCTGTTTGCGCCCGGTGATACTCCTGCCAATCTCAAGACAGGAAACTATTTCTCCTTTGGCATCTCTGATGGGGTTGGCCGTATTCTCCCAGTAGACGATCTCCCCAGAAGGGGCTATTACCTTCCTCTCCGCGGTGTGTGACTTGCCGTCCTTGAACGCCTTTTCTATCGGGCAGCCAACGCATATCTTTTCTCCACCTTCATAGACCCGGTAGCATTTCTCCCCGACGTGGTCACCATAAAATGCCCGCGTGTGCTCATTCTGATAAATAATGTTGTAGTCTTTGTCTTGTATGTGGAGACCATCGGCCATGGCGTCTATTACTGATTGCAGCTTGTTCTTTTCGGCCTGGAGCGCATCCTTTGCCTGTTTACGCTCGGTGATATCGCGGGCAAATACAAACAATTGCCCTTCGCCCACACCAAGGTAATTTACACTTATCTCAACATCGATTATCTTGCCGTCTTTACGTTTGTGCCGGCTATCAAAACTGTGATAACCTTGCTTTATTACTTTGGCAATATGTTGGGCAACCCCCCTGGGGTTTTCGGCAGCTTCTAAATCCGATATGGACATTTTGAGAAGCTCTTCTCGCGTATAACCTATCATCTTGCAGTATGAGTCGTTTACTTCAAGCAGTTTACCTTCCAGATTGGCGAGCCAAAAGCCGTCAAGGGCTGTTTTTAGGATTGACTGCAGTGCCTCCTCCGCCTGCTTGCGCCCGGTGATGTCAACCCAGTTTGCTAAAAGATATTTGAACTCTCCATCGATTATCACCCGTGTGCAGGTTATCTCCACCCAGAATTGCTCCCCGTTCTTCTTACGAAAACGTTTCTCTAGTCTCTCATCCCCATGTCGTAGAGCTTCCTTAAAGCCCTGTCTGGTTTCCGGGATGGTTTCTTCCGGCCAGTGGGGGTATGGAATTTTTCTGCCAGTAAGCTCTGATGCAGAAAAACCGGTTAGCTTTTCAAGAGCGGGATTTACATATCTTATTGATGTATCCGGATTGATAACACTTATTGGGTTGGGTGAGTGGGCCAGCAGGCTGGAGTTGAATTCCTCGCTCTCCTGCAGTTTCTCTTCAGCCTGTTTGCGTTCGGTGATATCCAGCGTCACCTCGACTACGCCTGTGACACTGCCATATACATCTCGCGTCGGGTAGCCTCGTATGGACCACACCCTGCCGTCGGGGGTGGCTATTTCTGCCTTATGCGGTTTACCGGTTTGGCGGGCTTTGGCCACCGGGCAGTCGGCACAGGGTTGGCTCCGCTTAGCCCATATCTCGTAGCAATACCGTCCCACCAACTGTGCAGGAGTCAGTCCAACTGATTCCGCCGCGGCTTTGTTTGCCCATAAAATCCTGTATTCCGTGTCCTGGTACACTACATGCTCTGACATGCTGTTGAGAATAGCCAGTTTGCCTTCTTCCGTCTTCCCAAGTGTCTGCTCATCCTGCTTGCGGTCGGCGGCCGGTGCTTCCAGTTCAGCAACCGGCTGGCGCAGCTCTGTCCCTTCACTGGTGAGCTTCTCTTCTGTCTTTTTGTAGCTCTTCTTCATACCTCACCTCCGCCGGGTTGGCCGGTTGTGATGGTCACGGTTTATCTGGCTTTGCCCCGGTGACGATGTCATCCAAATCAGTAGCTGATATGCCGTCGGTGACCGATTCGAATATTTTTTGCAGTACTTGCTGGCTCTCCTGCAGCGCTTCCTCCAGCCGCTCGTGCTCGGTGGCCAGTGTTTTTAGTTCAGCGACTCTCCGGCGCAACCCGGCCAGTTCACTGGTGGGCTGCTCTTCTGCCCGACAAGTCTTACTCATGTCTCACCTCCGAGTGATGTGGAGAAAATTGTGGACGGCGGTAATAATGTCTGATTCACCGAAGGGCTTATTCATCACCCCGAATGGACCCTGGGCTAAGGCCCGCGCCATCATATCGCTATCGGGATAGCCGGTTATGATGGCCACCGGTAGTCTGGGCTTAACGGCTTTTATCTCACGAAAGAGCTCGGCACCGTCCATGCCCGGCATTTTCAGGTCGAGAAAAACCAGGTCTAAATCACGCTGTTTCACCACTTCCAGGGCAATGGTCCCATTCTCGGCGGTTATTGCATTGTGCCCTAACTCCTCCAGGGTCTCTTTGAATATTAATCGGATTACTTCTTCATCATCAACGACCAGGATGTTTGCCTTTACCTGGGTCGCGTTTTTCTGAAGCCACTTGTCGATTAGCCTGGTGTCGAACCGCCACTGTCGGCCTACTTTGGTTGCCGGGATTCTGCCTTTTTCCAGCAGCCGGTAGATGGTCTTTTCGGTCACTCGCAGGTAGTCAGCTACTTCCCCGACGGTCATAAGCTTGGCCATTCTTTGTTCCTTTCTTTGACATCAGTAGCGGCTATAGTAAGTTTGTACTTTTATTGGGCTATAATGACCATAAATGTACAGTATAGTCTATCATAGTCTATATTGATGTCAAGATGTATTATCTTTACTTTTGTTACCAATGTACTAGGCCAGATGGATAGGCATTATTAGGACTGTTATTGGTGAAGAAAAGTCAATAAAAGTCTATTAGAGTCTATTAAAGTCTGGTACTAAATACTAGCACGTTTTGGCAGCCCATCAAGGAACTAAGTTCTAGCTAATATGGGGGGCAGACTAATGGTTATTGGGTATAGTCAATCTTTACCGGTGGCAAAGGTAGGGGGGAAGGGTGGTTTGGCTCTATAGCGGCTCCGTTTGGCCTCGGAGGTTCCTATGGTTCTCAGGTTCAGGAAATCCAGCTCGTATTCCTCAATCAGCCCCTCAGCGGCGAAGCTGAAGTATTTGTTGCCGCCGATTATGATATGGTCTAAGACCTTAATCTGCATGATGTTGCCGGCAAAGACCAGACCCCTGGTGGCTTCTTTATCATAGCGGCTGGGATCGGGGTCGCCGGAGGGGTGGTTGTGGACGAAAATCAACGAACCAGCGTTTTGCTTGATGGCATTCTCCATCACCTCGCGGGGGGAGATTGAACTGCTGTCTACCGTGCCTTCAAAGAGGTCGGCGGTATCGATAATCTGGTTCTGGGTATTGAGGTAGATAACCTTGAACAGCTCTTTTTTGAGATCTCGCATGGAGTGGTAGAGATAGTCAAAAATCTCTTCGGCCGATTTATATACCGGCTTGTCTACAATTTTCTGTTTGAGAAATTCTCTGGCCACTTCCCGCACCAGTTTGATACCGAAGGCGCTGTGAGGACCGATGCCTTCTATCTGCTGTAGCTCTTGGGGGGAGGCGGAGAGCGCCCCCCTGAGGGTTTTGAATTTTTTGAGGACCTCTTTGGCCGGCTGTTTGCAGTCCTTGCGGGGGGCGCCCAGGGTCAGCAGCATTTCAATAATTTCATAGTCATGAAACCCGCTGAGTCCCGACTTGAGGAACTTTTCCCTTAATCTTTTTCTATGTCCTGTTGCTGGGTCTTTCTTGGTCATCAGTCGGCTCCTCGGCTGGTTTAAGGCTGTCTAAAATCTCCTGGGCTTTCTGGCGGGAACCATAGGCCACCATTATCCGGCAGGGGAGACTGGAAACCCCCATGAATGATATGGTGTCCTGGGGGTTAATCATGGCCGGAATGCCGTTTTGAATGAGTATATCCGTCCATATCTCGGCGGTTAGCTGGTCGGGGGCGGTGGTGAGCAGCTCCCAGTTCTTCTTTTTAGCCATTGGTCTCTACCTTTAGCCCTTCCTCTCCAACTAATTTTACCAGACGCTGGTGGAGTTCGGGGCAGTAGTTGGTGTATATGTTGGACATCTTGAGGTTGATTATCTTTTCCCCGTTGATGACGGACAGGTTTACCTCGTCTTCGCCGGGGAAGCGCTGCAGGATGTCAACCAGTTTATGCAGCTGGGCGGTATCGCCGGCCGCATCGCTGGTCTGGCTTAAGTGTATTACCAGCCGCTGCTTTTTGGGTGGTGGTGGGGATTCTGGCTCTTGAACTGCTGCCGGTTCCTCAGGCGGGGACGGCTCCGGCTCATAGCGGCGGACATTGTCACAGCTTAGCTGTACCTGGTCATCCCTCATCCTTACCTTACCTTGGACAAGCAGGATATTGCCTTCCTGCCAGAGGTCTTTGGTATCGGCGTAGACCTTGGGCCAGACCATCACCTCCAGTCTGCCGTCCAGGTCTTCCAGCACGGCGCTGGCAAAGGGACGCTGGTCTCTGGTGAAGGAGTTGCGCACCGAGGCTACCATTCCGGCTACGGGAATAGTCTGCCCCACCAGCTCGGCATCAATATGACCGCAGAGGAAGGCATTTCCCGCGGCCGCTTTGCCGGCAAAGGCGCTAAATGGGTGCTCGGAGAGGTATACACCCATCAGTTCTCTCTCCCAGTCCAGTTTCTCTTTGGTGGCAATGCCAGCGGGGGGGAGGTCAAGATCGGGGAGGGGGGCTGACACCTCCTCACCCCACAGGTCAAACATAGTGGATTGGCCGGTTTCTTTTAGGTGTTGTTCCCGCTGGGCCAGGGCCAGAATACGGCCGATATTTTGGAGCAGGGTGCCGCGGTCGCCCAGACAGTCCAGGGCACCGGCTTTGATTAAACTTTCCATGGCCCGCCGGTTCATGCCCCGCAGGTCAACCCGGCGGCAGAGATCTTCAATCGATTTGAACTGGCCACCCTTCTGGCGTTCGGCCACCAGCGGCTCTACTGCTCCCACCCCCACGTTCTTAATGGCGTTAAGCCCGAAGCGAATGGCGGGGGTATTATCCTCGCCTCCGGTTTCGATAGAAAAATTGACCTGGCTGCGGTTTACATCCGGCGGCAGCACCGTAATGCCCAGCCGGCGGCACTCGGCGACGGCGGTGGCCACTTTTTCCAGCTGGTCGGTATGGGTAACCAGGAAAGCGGTGATATACTCCGCCGGGTAGTTGGCCTTGAGGTAGGCGGTCTGGTAGGCGATGAGGGCATAGCTGAAGCTGTGCGCCTTGTTGAAGGCGTAGCCGGCAAAGGGTTCGATGAGGGCGAAAACCTCGTCGGTGACATCGGCGGAATAACCCAGCTTTTTGGCGCCGCTAACGAAGTTACGCTTCTCCTTTTTCATTACCGCCGCAATCTTCTTGCCCATCGCCTTGCGGAAGATATCGGCCTGGCCCAGGCTGTAGCCGGCGAAGGCCTGGACGATGAACAGCACCTGGTCCTGGTAGACAATTACCCCGTAGGTCTCTTCCAGGATGCTGGCCAGCGCCGGGTGGGGGTACCTGATTGGCTCAAGGCCGTGCTTGGCTTTAATAAAAGTGGGGATGTGCTCCATGGGGCCGGGGCGGTAGAGGGCGATCATGGCGGCGATATCGCTGAAGGTGGTGGGCTTAAGATCCTTGATATAGCGGCGCATGCCGGCCCCCTCCAGCTGGAAGACGCCCATCGTTTCCCCTGAAGACAGCAGATTAAAGGTCCTGGCATCGTCCATGGGGATGTTATGCAGGTCAATATCAACGCCGAGGCTCTGGCCGATAATCTCCCTGGCCTTGCCCAGGATGGTCAGGTTGGCCAGGCCGAGGAAGTCCATCTTGAGCAGCCCGATGCGGGCAATGTCCTCCATGGTGAACTGGGTCATCACCCCGGCTTCGCCGTTACCCTTGCTTACCCTTTGCAGGGGAACGTATTTGGTAAGCGGCTCTTTGGCGATGACGACACCGGCGGCATGGGTGCTGGCGTGGCGGGCACCGCCCTCAAGCTTGCGGGCGGAATCAATCAGGTTGCGGATGATTTTATCATCTGCATAGATAGCGCGCAGTTCGCTGTTTTCCTCCAGGGCTCGCTCCAGGGTGATCCCCGGCCGGAATGGAACCAGCCTGGCGACACGGTCAACATCGCTGTAGGCCATGCCCAGCGCCCGCCCCACGTCCCTCAGGGCGGCCCTGGCGCCTAAAGTACCGAAGGTGATAATCTGGGCGACATGGTCCTGGCCGTATTTCTGCGAGACATAGGCGATGACCTCGTCGCGGCGGTCATCCTCAAAGTCCAGGTCTATATCGGGCATCTCCTTGCGCTCTAAATTGAGGAAGCGTTCGAAGACCAGCTTATTCTCCAGAGGGTCCACCTCGGTGATGCCCAGACAGTGCAGGACGATGCTGGCGGCGGCGCTGCCCCTGACCCCGAACAGGATGCCGTGCTCCTTGGAATAGGTGATAATGTCCCAGACCACCAGGAAGTAGTTGGCAAACTGGGTCTGCTTTATTACCTCCAGCTCGTAGTCCAGGCGCTGTTTTATTTCGGGGGTGGGCTGGGGGTAATACTTGGACAGGCTCTGGTGGCAGATATCGGCCAGAAACTGGTCGGCGGTCTTATCCTGGGGCAGGTCTATCTCGGGGAGGTGAAGGCGGCCGAACTCAAGCTTGAGGTTGCACATCTCGGCGATGCGCCCGGTATTTTCCAGTGCCTGGGGAATATCCTGGTAAAGCTCCGCCATCTCCTGGGGGGTCTTGAGATAGAAGAAGTCGCCGGCCATCTTTATTCTTTTCTCATCGTAGATGGAGGAGTTGGTGCCGATACACAGCAGCAGGTCGTGGGAGGCGGCGTCCTCCCGATGGAGGTAGTGGACATCGTTGGTGGCCACCAGGGGTATATCCAGCTCATCACTCATGGGGATGAGCGCCTGGTTTACCTGCTCCAGTTCGGCGATAGGGTGCCTCTGTATTTCCAGATAGAAATCGCCGAAGGTCTGCTTGTACCAGAGAGCCACCTGCTTGGCCTCCTCCAGCCTTCTCTCGGTGATAAGGCGGGGAATCTCGCCTCCCAGGCAGGCGCTTAAGCCGATGAGGCCCTCGTGGTGTTGCTCCAGAAGCTCTTTATCCACCCGGGGTTTGTAGTAGAAGCCTTCAAGATTGGCCTTGGTGGTTAGCTGAATCAGGTTGTGGTAGCCTGTAAGGTTTCGGGCAAGGAGAACCAGGTGGTAGTGGTTTTTATCGCTGGCCTCGCGCCCGAAGCGGCTGTTGGGAGCGACATAGACCTCGCAGCCGATAATGGGCTTGATCCCTGCCTCCCTGGCGGCCAGGTAGAACTGGATGGCGCCGTACATAGAGCCGTGGTCGGTTATGGCCATGCTTTCCATGCCCATCTCCCTGGCTCTGTCCACCAGTTGTGGGATGCGGCACATGCCGTCAAGCAGGCTGTATTCGGTATGAACGTGGAGATGGCTGAACATGGCTACCGACTATTATAGCATAGGGTTTGTTTTTGGAGATATGCTTTTAAGTTTAATTTTTTCTTTCCCCCACCCAATTTTAAACGTTCGTTTTATTTCCCATACCCGCCCGCCCAAAAAGGTTTGCACCTTTTTAAGATTCTATAACCCCACCCCCTGGAGAAGGGGTAGTATATTCCATTACCCCCCAAAAAAGAGATTGAAAAGAGATATAACCTCTATTGGGTGGGAGGGTGGGTAGAAAGACCCCCTAAAGGGAAGTTTTAGAGGCGGAGCCTATGGGGGGGTCACCCTTCCATATAAGGGTGGTGGGCGGGAATAGATATAAATGGGGGTGGGGATAGCTAACACTGTTATTTTCCGTCTTAAGAGTGTAGAATCTTAACCAAATGAAAGCTCTGGGCGTTGCCGCTAAATGGGTCTTTATGCTGTGCCTGCCTTTTCTATTGTTTACCGCCAGCCTGGCTTGTACGATAAACAGCCTCTGGCTCTATAACTACGGCTTTGAGAAGTACGGCGTAAGCCAGGTTACCGGTCTGGAAGATACGGAATTAGAGAAAGCCGCCGTCGGTCTGGTCAGCTACTTTAACTCCAACGAGGAGTATATCAGCCTTACCGTGATAAAGGACGGCCAGCCGTTTGAGCTTTTCAACTACCGTGAAACTATCCACCTTAAGGATGTTAAGAGGCTTATCTGGCTGGACTACCGGGTTGGCTTGGGGACGCTGGTTTATGTTCTGGCTTACGCCGGTGTCTGCCTGTTCTGGCGCCGGCCAAAATACTGGCGACATTTAGCCCGTGGGGTGGTGGGGGGAAGCGGCCTAACCTTAGGGCTGATGCTGGCTCTGGGGCTGGTCAGCCTCTTTGCCTTCGACTGGCTCTACTGGCAGTTCCACGTTATCAGCTTTACCGGCAATGACTTCTGGGTGCTTGACCCGACCAAGGACTATCTTCTGATGCTTGTCCAGGGTGTCCAGTATGATGCCGTGATATTAATATTTACGGCAACCGCCACCGGGGCGGTGGTTCTGGGTGGGGTGAGCGGGCTGTGGCTGAGGTTTAGCCGAAAGCAGCTTAGCTAGCTGTATCTCTCTTCCTTCCAGGGGTCGCCGTGGTTGTGGTAGCCGTGTGATTCCCAGAATCCGGGTTTGTCCTCGTCGGTGAGCTCAACGCCTGTAACCCATTTGGCGCTCTTCCAGAAGTAGAGCCGGGGGACGACCAGCCTTACCGGGTAGCCGTGCTCCGGAGTCAGCGGCTGGTTGTTATGCTTGACGGCGAAGAGCACATCGGGCTGAAAGAAATCATCCAGGGTAAGATTGGTGGTAAAGCCGCCCTCGGAACGAACGATGATAAACTTGGCCTCCGGCAGTATATCGGCAAGCTCCCGTATTGTGCCGGCGCTGACTCCCTCCCACAGGTTGTCCATCTGTGACCAGCCGGTGACGCAGTGAATATCGGAGAAGACCTTGACCATCGGCAGCGACATGAACTCCTTATAGCTGAGCTTCCGTTCCTTTGCCACCAGGCCGGAAATGGTGAATGCCCAGCGGGAGGTGTCAATACCGGGCACGCTGCCGTAATGGAGCGCTGGCCACCGTTCGGTGAGTTTCTGGCCGGGGGGAACCCTCTCCTGTTTTTCCGTATCCGGGCTTTTGATTACTTCTTCCGCCAAGCTACCTCAGCTCCTGTTTTATAGTTTAACTATACACCGAATCGGCTAAGCCTGGCCAGAGACCAGTTTGGCGAAGCGGGCGAAGGAGCGGTCGTAGGTCTTTTCTACCTCGGGGGGGAAGACGCAGGCGGGCAGCT
>Ga0307445_10001319_pt1 | contig 13979 bp, 11 predicted proteins | sample SalMarSW160330MG_FD_202147 | JGI IMG/M metagenome (GOLD analysis project Ga0307445, IMG submission 202147) | Salt marsh sediment microbial communities from the Plum Island Ecosystem LTER, Massachusetts, United States - SW1603-30 | ecosystem: Environmental > Aquatic > Marine > Intertidal zone >...
ATCCCCACTTTTCAATATTGCACTGGTGATAAAATCCGCATTGATCCTCGTCCCGTTAAAGCTTTCTAAATCAGTGAGCACATAGCTTTTCCCCTTTTTGGTTATCTTGGCATGTTTTCTGGAGACATTGGGATCAAAAAAAGTGAGGTTATTATCATCCCCTCTCCCTACAGTCACATCTTCATCCGCAAGAAAATAATCGTAACTTCTCCCATCTAATTCGGTGATTCTGAGAAGCGGGGTATCCTTTTTCATTTTCTGATCTATTTCTCCGTCCTCATTCGAACGAGTTCATTATCCATTTCACGGATCCGGTGAGACATTCTTTCAAGAATGCGCAAAGCCAGGGAAGGATCTTCGCTTATCCGCCGGAGAAGAATTTTTTTGTCTATCGTCAGAACGCGAACCTCACCCTGTGCTCGAACCGTGGCCGAACGTTTCTCTCTCTCGAATATGGCCATCTCACCGAAAAAATCCCCCTTGTCCAAAACGGCAAGCCGCACTTCCTCCCCTTCCCTTTCTTGGCGGACCTCTACCTGGCCATCCAATATCTCGTACATGACATCTCCGGCATCTCCCTGTCGGATTATGGCCTCCCCATCGTTAAAATTTTTCCCAAGCTCACTCGTTTTCATGACACTCCTTCTCCTTTTTTCTCGGTCGGAAAGGCCACAGCTCGATCATGACATTCCAAACAAGCCGGCTTATAAAAAACGGATGGGCCATGCGGATGAGAACTTCACGATAGGAAGCACTTCCGGTGAATAAATCCCAAAGCGATGTGCTCATGCGTTGGGGCATTCCTTTGTTCTGCTGCTCTTTGGAGACCATGCGCAAAATGGCACGTCTTGCAAACGGGAAACTCTGGAACAATCCGACAGATGAAAAAATCATTTTCCCGATCCTGTTATCCCGTTCGAGCTTTTGTAACTTGGGCCAAAAATGGTGCTCAAGAGCATCTTCCGAGATTCCTGAGAAGACGACGGTCGTGGCGGCCGCTTTGGCCGTTTTGTAGGCAGCCCCGATCCCGTCCTTGTACAATCGAGAGATGCCGCAATCCCCCACAAAAATCAATCGGTCACCAAAAGGTCGAGTCGAACCCTTGATGTTTATTTTGGGCATGCACCGGCAGACTTCCTGTTGGGAATCCCAATCAGGAGGCAGGCAGCGTTTCATCTCAGGAGAGTTAAGGAAGGATTGAGCGAGTTCTTTATCTATCTTTTTTCCGAGCATGCAGACAGTGGCATATTCCCCTTTGGGAATCATGGCGGCGAATTCCAAACGGGGGATCTTGAGAAGGTAGGTGTGCATGGAGCTGCCCAGATATTCTTCGATCTTTTCCTTGCCAAGGGCATATTCGCAAATAAACGTTTTGGTTGTCTCTGGAGGGTCATACTTGATATCCAGATCTTGAAAAAGTTCGAGAGTTGCGGTGTTCACGCCCACCGCCACCACAAGAAGGTCATAAAGACGTGGCTCGCCTCCGCGGACCTTTACGGCCGGGCGGCCATCCTCCCAAAGGATTTCTTCTACGCGGCCAGAGACAAGATTGGCCCCCTTTTCTTTTGCCAGCTTCAACAAAAAATCATCGAAACTGTCCCACTGCGCATCTTGAATGCCTTGGGGACCGGCTCCCCGGTAAACGGCTCCTATCCTTTTTTCTTGAAGGGGGGTTTCGATCTTGACACTTCCCACATCCATGTGGAGGACATAGGAGTCGATCCCCCTCTGGATGACGGTTGAAGGCAGGTTAATCCCTTCGGTAGCAAGGGTTTGGACCAAGGATTCCGAAATGATGCCCCCGCACATGTTGCATCCAGGCGGACCTGGTTTCGTGAAATCCCGGGACTCGAATATATCCAGTTTGGCATTTATTCCCACCCTCTCAGCCATGGAAAAAAGAAAGTAGCTGAAAAAAGTGCCGGCCGGACCCGCTCCGATCACGGCCACACGAGAATTTTCATCGAGATTAAGCATTATCCTTTGCTCTTATTCCAAGCACGAGAGCTTATAGCACATAGAAAAAATACAGTCAAACAGTCCCTTTTCAAAATAATTTCATGAATTTTTTAAGCCGATCGAGTATCGAATGTTTGTTCGTGCTGATTTCGATATCTTGGGCAGAAAGCTCTTTTATTTTTTCCAAAAACTGCAGATTTTTCTTGTTGCGTTCGCTCACCAAATCGGCCATCACGTCGGCCAATTCTGGATTGCTCCCGAGGAGCCGTGAAAAACCCGCTGTGTTGATCTCTAGGAGCTCGGACTCAACCTCGACAATCCCTGTTGCGGTGCGAGGCATCCCGGTAAAAAGGGACATTTCCCCGAAAATACCTCCAGGTTCCACAATGAATTCTGACTTGTACTTTTTCCCTTTCTCCTCGTAGGCAATTTCCCCCTTTATTCTTCCGCTGGCCAAGATAAAACAGGATTCCCCCCCTTCCCCCTGTTTGAATATGTACTCTCCAGGAGCGTATTTGTGTCTTACGACGAACGAGGCAAACGCTTTAATCTCCTTTTCGGGAATCAAGAGTTCTCCTTTTTTTTCGCCTTCCTGATAACGGAGAAAGGAGGATCTCATCAGGTCCTGAAAATTCCTTTCAGCTTCCGTACGGACACCGGGCATTCTATCCCGAGGCCCGAAAGACTGAATCACCTCTCCGAGCTTGTCGCTCACAGGGATCGGGATATCGATGTTTCGCCGTTTGAACTTGTACCAGATCAGCCTCCCTACGTTGGTCATGACCTGATACTTGCGTGCAAAGTGTTTGATCCAAAACTTCACCACATAAGAAATGCCGAAATCGTCATAACCCAGCACATAGGCTTCGGGCGGAGGGGACTCCAAAACTTCGGGGACATCCCTGGCCGCCTCAAGGAGGGCCTCCAATACATCGGAGGGAGGGGCATCGTATCCAGCCTTCACCGATATGGTCAAAGCCGATTTTTTGTCGGGCTGAGAAAAATTGGTGATTTTTTCCGACGCGACAACATTGTTGGGCAACACAATAATATTGGAATTCCGGTCGAAAATACGGGTTTCCCTCCAATTGGTATCCAGCACCATGCCTTCCTGGTCCCCGACCTGGATCCAATCGTTCTTGCTGAAGGATTTCGTGAAATGGAGGGACATTCCTGCAAGGATATTGCTGAGGACTCCTTGGAATGCCAAACCCAAAATCATGGTCAAAATGGCGGATGTGGCAAGGAAAGGGGTTATGTTGAGACCGAGAGTGCCATTCAGGATCAGAAACAGGATGCCCAAATATAAAACCGCCATGATCAGGCTGTGAAGCACCTGGGGAAGTGGGTACTCCCGGCGACGATGGGCATGCCAGCCGAGGAGGATGCCATCCACGAACCGGATCAAAAGGATGATAAAAAAGAATATGAGTGCGGCATCGAAATAGACATGAAACTCTTCCGTTGGAAAAAGGGCATTACGGATTGCATCGATCTTGAGAATGAGGGTGACGATCAAAAAAGCAAAAGGCAGGTTCAATCTTGACAGCAAGGATCCGAGGGACTTTCTTTTCGGACCGGCTGCTCCTTGGATTAAAGACCGGAATAGAAAATACAGGATAAATGCGACAGCGACAAAAACAAAGACCAGAAAAATTTCCATATACAAAACGATCCTCCTTTAGCCGCTTTTTTCCATGGCCACAAACGTGTTTGCAAATTTTTCTCGAGCCAAAGATACAATTTCATCGATCTGGGAATCTCGATGGTCGGGATTCAAATGGGAGAGACACAGATTTTTCACACCGGCCTGTTCAGCCAGTTTCGTTCCTTCTAACCATGTGCTGTGCCCCCAACCCACTCTACCCGCTTGGTATTCATCTGGAGTAAAGGTAGCATCATACACAAAAATATCGGATCCGGAAGCAAATTCAGAAAGCCTCCGGTCGATCCCCTGTTGGGGATGTTCCGTATCCGTTGCGATGACGATGGTCTCATCCTCATCCTGTATTTTGTAGGCAACGCTTCCTTGGGGATGGTTAAGGGGACAAAAAGTGATGCGATTCCCCCCAACAGAGATCCCCTCTTCGGGAATCCGGTGGAATATTTTCTCCGAAATCGTTTCTCGGAATGAAACCGGGAAATATTTGCCTCCCATCAATCCATTCAATTGTCGTTCCGTTTCTTCGGGTGGAGAATCGGCATAAAAGTCCAATCGAAAATCCGGGGAGAATAGAGGCCCGAAAAAGGGGAGTCCCATGATGTGATCGAGATGGAAGTGGGTGAGAAAAACGTGAATGCTGGAGGGCATCCCCTCTTGATCAGACATGAGCAGATCTCCCAGCTCTTTGATACCCGTGCCTGCATCTATTATGATAATGACGCCTCTATCTGGGACAAAAAGGGATGCACAGGGGGTATGTCCACCATATTTTTTTTTGTGTTCCCCAGAAACAGGACAAGTGCCTCTCACTCCCCAAAACTCTAATTTTGTCGTATTCTTATCATCCATTGTCCATACCTTTAAGTTTGGCTAAAAATCAGGTTTATTTGCTTTTTAGGTCATAGACTCCTGCCCAATCTTCTGGTGGAGGATTTTGTTTGAGTTGTTCGATGCGGGTGACATACATGGCGGATAATTTATCATTCTTTATTTTGCTAAACAAGTTCGATGCATCGTCCCAGCCCCTTTTCCTGTAGGAATCAAGTGCCTTGTGAAAGGACTCAACCTTTTCTTCCAAGTCTTGGGAAACTTTACTTTTTTCCTCCAGAATCTGGTACACACGTTCAGGTTTGCTTTTTCCCACAACCCGGATGAGGTCGACCTCTCTTGCAACGATGGTTTCCTTTGCCATTTGGAAGGTGGTGTCTCCGACAAGGATAGGAACCGAGTAGTGTTTACAGGCTCCTTCCAGACGAGAGGCCATGTTGATGGTATCCCCCATGGCTGTGTAATCGAAACGGCTATGCGATCCCATGTTCCCCACCACAGCAGGCCCAGAATTGACGCCGACACGCATGTACAATTCATGCCCGGATTTTTGAACAAATTCCGGCCTCAGTTCTTCCAACCTTTTTTGACAATCCAGTGCAGCTCTGCAGGCCCTCTCCGCATGGTCCGCTTGGTCGAGGGGAGCGTTCCAGAAGGCGATTATGGCATCCCCTTCGTATTTGTCCAGGGTTCCGCCATAAGAGAGTATGATGTCGGTCATCTCTGAAAGGAAATCATTCAAAAGGTGCACCAATTCTTCGGGAGAGAGGCTTTCCGAGATGGATGTGAACCCGGCAACATCGGAAAAAAAGGAGGTTATGATCCTCTTCTCCCCTCCCAATCGCAACAGGGATGGGTCTTCCAACACCCTGTCGATGACATCGGGACTGAGATAATGCCGGAACGCACTTTTAATAAAGCGTTTTTGCCGGCCTTCAAAGCTGTAGTTGAGGACCATGGCTGTCGTGAAGCTCAAAATAACGGCAAAACCTGGAGCGACAAACTCAAGCCAATAACCCCACCCAAAGGCTAAACTGGTAACACTAGCAAGGAGACCGAGACAAAAAATCACAAAAGAGACCGTCATCCAAATCTTCTTCAGGATGGAGGACCCGACTGCGGTAATGAGCGCCAACAATCCGATAAAAAAGAATAAAACCAAGGGCGATGGGATCCGCACAAAATCCTTGTGCAAAAGATTGTCCAGGGCAGTAGCTAGAATTTCCACACCTGGACAAACAGGGCTGAAAGGTGTCGGGCGCAAATCATAAATGCCAGGGGCACTTCCTGCGATGAAGATTATCTTCCCTTTAAAAGTCTCGGGAGGAATCTGCGGAATCTTCCCCTCCTGCAATTGGGCGTAGGAATTGATAATGGCTGCGATGGAGAAGCTGGCATATGTGCCTGTAGGGCCGTGATACTTAATGATCATCTGGTTCGACGGGTCCAAAGGAATCTCGGAGGGCTTCAAGCTATTATCCAGAAACAAGGACAGAGCCAGCGGCGCTGAAGGCAGAAGCAAGTCATTCAACGAAAACACAAGGGGCATCCGGCGATAGACGCTGTCTTTATCCTGGGCGAATGTCATATTCCCGACTCCCCTAGCAGAACTCAGGATACTGGAAACAGGGAGAGATACGGATTTCATCGGAAGTGCCGATTCTGAAAGGAAGGAGGTTTCAGCCAGGGAAAACGTCTTCAAAATCGGGGAGGAGGATTCATCGATATCTTTTGCGCTTTTGCTCAATGAAATGGGGAGAAAAACATTGTTCGATACGGCCATTGTTTCGGCCAGGTTCTGGTCGTCCTCCACGCCCCATGAAGAACCTTCAGAAAATACGAAGTCGATAAAAACCGCTTTGGCACCCGCTTCCATGCAGTATTCGAGGATGTAGGAATACATTACGCGAGGCCATGGCCAAGAAATCCTTTGGCTTTCTTCATAGACATCGAGGCTGTTCTGATCCACAAAAAATTGGACGATGTTTTCGCTCGCATGGGTAGAATCGGAAAAAAAGCGCAGTCTCAAATCCCAGGTCTTCCACTCCCAGACATCGAAAAAATGGGCGACATAAAGAATGAAAGTGAGGGCAAAAACGATGGCAGCGACGATGAGCCCCCGGAATAATTTATTGTTCATTGCGCATACCATGAGGAAGGAATGGTCCAGCTACTTCAATCCCTTGATGGCGCTTTGGAATCGGCTCGTCCTCGCACTATTTTTTGCGGGCATGGTTTGGATCGAAGAGATTTCTTTCGTTACCCTTTCGATCCTATCTTTGGCCGACGGATGAGTTTTGAACCACCCCTTGTCCGATTCGGACGATGCGTCATCGACCATGGTGTCAAGAAAAGCCAAAAGACCATTGGCATCGTACCCGGCCCGGACCGAGGTTTTCACCGAGAGCTCATCTGCCTCGTACTCATATTTGCGGTCATATCCTCTCTCGATGAGTTTCTCCGCGATATCTCCCAGCGTATTTTCAAAAATATCTGTCAACTGAGCCAATTTTTCAGGGGCATACCGTTTGGATGCTTCAGACCCGATAATCCGGAAAGCATCGATCAGCCGTGATTTTTTTATGGACTGAAGCCCGTGTTTGGCACTCACATGTCCCACCTCATGGGCCAAAATGCTGCCCAGCATCTCTTCATCCTGGCATCGTTTCAAGAGCCCTTTGGTGATGAATACAAAGCCACCGGGAGCGGCCAAGGCATTGACCTCGTCGGAATCCAGGATCAAAAAGTGGTATCCAGCATATGTTTCGGGACGGTCGCTGTAAATGACAACCGAATTTCCCACGCGATTGACATATTGTGTCAAAGCATCGTTCTTGTAGACAGGATATTGGGACAAAATCAAGGCCGACACAGCTCGACCGATGTAATATTCCTCCTCATCCGTTATCTCCGCGAACGATTTCCTTACAGCTTCGGTGGTCTTTTCGACGGCCTCCACATCGCTGGTGCTGACTTTTCCTCCGGTAAGGGCTCCGATATTTTCCTTGATCGTCTGGCAAGTCATGAAAAGCCCAGCCATAACGACCAGCCCGACCAACACAACGACAGTCCGCAATTTTGGGTTTCTCATCGGGCCCCTCCGAATTCTGCCAATTTTCCATCCATCAGGAACCTCCGGAGCTCATCGGGCGTGACCATGATCTTGAGCATGCGATCCACTTCGACAAAACTTATCCCCTTATTCCGGGATTTGTACTCATCCTCGACCTGTCTGTTAAAGCCTTTGCCGGCCAGGGCTACTTCATCGGCAGTCGCGCTGGTTTTCATAGATTTGTCCATTGCAGCGACCGCAAATTTTCCCGACGCGACAGCTTGAGAGTGGATCCACCCCTCGACACCTTTGGATGTTCTCACTTTAAACCATCCGGCTTGTGAGGATATCTGGGTAACGCTTTCCCCCGCGCTGAGTGTGGCCACAGGAGGAGAATAAAATTTGGGTTCTTTCCGGACATATGTGGTCTGGACCTTCACGATCAAGGTTTCGGCAAGTAGGACAGCCACAAATACGATCGCCACACCGATCAAAAGAATTTTAAAACGAGACGTTTTGCTCAACGGCACCTCCTTTAAAGTCGTTGATCCTTATTATCGATGATTTCTATCAGTTTTTCCTTCAAGAGACAATTCCGCTTGACAGGTTTGTCGTTTTTTATGGCTATGTGAAGAGCTTTATATGTCCCGACTATCACACACAACTTTTTCGCTCTCGTCAGCGCCGTGTAAAAAAGATTCCTTTGAAGCATGATAAAGTGTTGTGTCATGAGAGGCATCACCACAGCCTGATATTCGCTTCCTTGTGACTTATGGACAGAGATGGCGTAGGCCAGTGTGATCTCATTCATTTCCTCACGTTCATACTTGACGATTCTCCCATCATAGTCCACAAACAATCTGTAATTACGGGTGTCGATGTCCACCACGACCCCGATATCTCCGTTGAAAACATCTTTTTCATAATTGTTCCGGATCTGCATGACTTTGTCATGGATCCTTATCTCGCGGTTTCCCAGCTTGAGACCCTCCTCGTATTTGTTCAGGCGCCTTTGCAACTCCACATTCAAATTATCCACGCCGACGATTCCACGATACATCGGGCTGATCACCTGGATGGAAGGAGAAAGCGCTTTGATCCCAAACCGCTGCGGGATACTATAACCACATAATTTCATGATGGTGCTGAATGCTTTCTGATCATCATTCTGGGAAATGAAATAAAAATCGGCATCCTTGACTCCGCGAGGCGGATGGACCAAAGACTGGCCTTGATTGACTCGGTGGGCATTTTGGACGATCAGGCTGTCCTTTTCCTGGCGAAAGATTTCCTTCAGTGTGACAACTTCGACCTGTCGAGACTCGATGATATCCCTGAGAAGACACCCCGGCCCCACCGATGGAAGCTGGTCCTTGTCTCCGACAAGAATCAATCGCATCCATTCCGGGACAGCCTTTAATAAATGGTACATCAAAGGCAGATCCACCATGGAGAACTCATCGACGATCAAGGCATCGCCGGCCAAAGTGTAGTTTTCATTCCGCCGGAAGGTTCCCTGTTTGGGTGTAAATTCCAGAGTTCTGTGTAGCGTTTTGGCCACTTTGCCTGTCGCTTCGTAGAGCCTTTTTGCCGCTCTCCCGGTGGGAGCGGCCAACAACACTTCCCTGCCCCACTTTTGAAAAATATCCACAACAGCCCGGATGATGGTGGTTTTCCCGGTTCCTGGGCCGCCTGTTATGACCAACATCTTTTTTTCGAAGCTTTCTCTTATGGCCAGTCTTTGTGCATCAGAAAACTGCATCCCCAAACTCTCCTCCACATCGGCCAGAGCTTTTTTCACATCGAAAGGGGGAGTGAGAAAGGGGGTCTTGGATAATGTGTAGATTCTTTCGACCACATCCTTTTGGGCATCATGAAAAAACGGCAGATAAATCGCACGATCGGAATCCATTTCCTCAGCGACGACCATGCGTTGCTTTTGGAGAGACTGAAGAGCCAGGTCAAAATCCTGTTCCTGGACAATCTCCAACTCGGTTATGCAATTTGTTTTTAGATCGCTCTCGAGGGAAAAAATATGTCCCTGTTCATTATCTTTCTCCAACAAATACCGGATAAAGGCTTTGATCCTTTCCGGAGAGTTTGGTTCTAGGCCCAATTTCAAGGCAATCTGGTCTGCCGTCTTAAATCCCACTCCCCAAATATCATGACAGGCCTGATAGGGATTCGTTTTTAAAACGTGAAAGGACTTATCTCCGTACTGACGGTAGATCTTGGTGGCCAGAGTTGTGGATACGTTGTGTTCTTGAAGAAATATGATGAGCTCCCGGACATCCTCATGCTCTGCCCAGGACTTTTTTATCTCTTTGAGTTTTACGGGCCCGATGCCTTCTATCTCTTGAAGCTTGTCGGGATTGTTTGTCAAGATATCGATCGTTCCATCCCCGAACTTCTGGATGATGCTCTTAGCTATGACCGGACCGACGCCCCAAATCAATCCTGAGGAAAGGAATTTTTCGATTCCCTGCACAGATGATGGGAGCACAGGCAGGAAGCTTTCCACTTTGAACTGTTTCCCGAACTTGGGGTTGATTTCCCACTTACCTTTTATCTTCAACAGCTCTCCTGCCGAGAGAGGGGGAAAAGATCCGACGACACTGATGGATTCACCACCGGGAAGAGAAAACTTGCAGACTGTATAGCCTGATTCTGGGCTGTAGAATACGATCCGTTCTATACTTCCTTCTAGCAGTTCCAATTCATCCACAGTATGTTCCCATTCAATCCGGCTGCTTTATGGTATGTTCCTCATAGGACGAAATGTAAAGGACGGGATTTTCCAACTTGAACTCATCCCTAAAAATGGAGCTGAAAACGATACCATCCATATCCTTACCAATCGGAAGACCGAGAAAATTCAAGAGCGTCGGGGCAATATCGATGAGTCTCATCCCCTCGATGTTTCTGTCTCGCCTAATTTCCCTCCCATAAAAAAACACGACTCCTTCCGGAGCCAATTCATGGTACGCGGAGATATCCGCATTCCCTAAAAGCCATTCTGTGACCCTCTTCCAAAGAGGGAGGGGTTCGATTCCATGAGGAGAGTACACAACGAGCAGCTCATCCTCTTTGCGCGAGGCTAAATACTTGCCGATGACATCGTCATAAAACTGATAATATCTCTCGATCACAGAACTGTATCTATTTATCTCATCCTGCTCGATATTTCCGAACACATCGGGAAAGGTATATTTGTAAAAGTACGTCTCGACTACATTGAGTCCATCCAACACAAAATAGACGATCTGCGGTTGGGTTTCGTTTTTCTTCTGCATCACCTGGTCCTCGAATTCAAAATCCGAGAAAAAGGCTCTTCTGGCCTTTTCGAAAATAGGGCTATTATCCGATTTGAGATCTTCAAAAATGAGGTTGAACTTGGTTACGGCTTTTTGTGACGGATCGGGTATTTTCCTGTAGTACGGCCAATCCTCGACAAGATGAGGAGTTTTATTATCTTCGAATATCGCCCACAAATCTTTGGAATAGAGAGGAGGAGTTGTCTGGGACCTTGACAAAAGTTTCGTTCTCAAAAGTTGTCCAAAAAAGATAAATCGCGGAGTAACTTCGAATAATTGATCGCTTTTGAGCACCCTATATCTATAAAGAGAGAGCTGACGGTGTTTGGAAGGGAGTTTACCGGAGTTAAAGGAACTATTCAAAATCAAAGGCTGGGTGGGTGAAAAATTCTCGAGCTTCCCCCAGCTCCCCTCTTCCATAAGCCAAGAAAAATTCGGAAGTTTACCTTCATTGATCAGAGGGACCATAACATCGAAACTCAATCCTTCCAAACCGATAATCGTCACTTTTTTTTCGATTCTTTTCGCCTCGAGGTACGCGAGTTTTTCTGATTTCAAAGGAACAGGATATTCAATTCTCTGCAAGAGAACATAATATAGAGCCCCTAAAAAGAGGACAAAATATATGACAAGGAAGACGGCACTTTTTCTGTATCGCTGGAAGCCATAAAAACAGACAAACCCGAGCAATGCTAGAAAACCGAAAGTCAAGAACTGTTTATCGAGGAGGGCTTGTGTTTCGGCATTGAAAAAAGAGTGAAAATAGTTGGTGTTGGCCCTGAAAATTAAAAGAAAAATGGAAAGACTTAGAGAAAAGCTCAAAGCCAGAAAAGAAGGGGAAATAAAGGCGATCTTAAAGCTCCCGCCGAGAATGAATTGAAGGATGAAAAAAAATAACAAGGAGATGATGGTGACGATCAGACCATAGGTGATAAAAAGAAAAAGGGTTATGTGTCCAAAAAAAAGTGCTTGAACATCCAGGTTTATGTTTATGTCTAAGATGAGGAGGGCAAGAAGAGAGCTAAAAAAAAAGGCTGTAATAAGGGAGTTTATGAAAACTTTCAAGAATTTCATCAAAAGAAAAATTATCACGATTCGGGCGTAGGGTCAAGCGGACCAACTGGCTGTAGTTTGCTACCGGATGACTTTGAGGAGCCTGTTCCAGCGTGCTTTCGGAATGAAATTGACGAATTTTTTCATCCTCTCTCGAAAACTTGTTTTGAGATAGGCATCCCTTTCAGCATTATAAGAGAAATAGATCAGCCATGGTCGTCCTTTCAAAAGATGGAGCGGGAGGCATCCCCAATAGCGGCTGTCCTGGCTATTATCCCTATTATCCCCCATCACAAAACAATGGCCAGGAGGAACCGTCAACGGGTCAAAGTTATCTCGGATGAGTTCATCATAATGGTAATAGCCATTTTTGGTGAAAACGCGCGAATCGTTATGGACCTTGTAAGGTTCATCGATCGGGATGTCGTTGATATAGACTTGTTTGTCTTTGATCTCGACCGTTTCCCCTTCCAAAGCGATGACTCTTTTGACAAAATCCTTGTTGAGCTCCTTTGGATATTTGAATACGACGATGTCGGATCTCTTTAAGTCCCTTCGAGGAAGCACAACCCTGTCTAAAGCATTTGCGGGTTCGATATAAGCCATCTTGTTGACAAGAAGAAAGTCCCCCACAAGCAGGGTCGATTCCATGGAACCTGTGGGGATCTGGAAAGCCTGGACGATAAAAGTCATCACGAAAAAGACAAAAACCGCCGTTTCCACGATGAGTTCGAAATATTCTCTAAAAACGCTTTTGTCTCGTTCCTTTTTTTCCTTTTTTTCTTTTTTCATGTCACACCACGTAGGAAACGCTTAATATAACCAAATACAGGAAATTCATCAATATCGTGTTTTTGATAGCAGGGAAAAAATCTGTCCATTTTCCGATGTTTTTCCAGCCGATTCGGAAAGATAGGATCGCCATAGGCAATGTAATGAATACGAGCAACGAGAGCAGAGGCCAACCGCCGGAAATCACACCGAAGACAACGACAGCATAACAGCTCAAAGCCAAAAACAGATAGATTAGAAGGCTTGCCTTGAATCCAAAAAGAATGACCCAAGTTTTTCTACCGATTGCCTCATCCGCTTCTCTATCGGCAAATTCATTGATCAACAACACGAGTGTTGTCAGCAAACCGGAGGGGATGGCAACGATCCATGGCCAGAAGGACGAGACATCCTGAGCCTGGACATAGTAGGCACCACAGACGATAAAGGGCCCCCAGGCGAGAAAAATGGCGATCTCCCCCAATCCCTTGTGTACCAAACGAAGGGGAAATCCATTATACCCATAGATCAAAAACAAAGCGGCTATCCCGACGAACAAGATAAAGTTCCCGGCAGAGTTGGCATTTAAATAAATGCCGATGGCGGAGCCAAGTGTAGCGAAAACGATAGACACAATCAATGCCTCTTTAGGTTGAACGAATCCATCTAGAACCATCCGACTTCCACCGGAAAAGGGAGTGATGGCGTTTTTATTTAACGCATCACCGCCGCTTTTGAAGTCAAAATAATCATTGGCCACGTTACAAGCGACGTGAAAAAAGCAAGATCCAAACAGAACCAAAAGGAAGCGGGGAAGGTCAAACACGCCTTGGTGCCAACGGGCGAATGCTGTCCCGACAAAAACGGCTCCGATCGTGACTGTAAGAAAAGGCAGCCTCAATAAGAGAAGGATAGCCTTCGATTTTTTCATTTCCATTGTGTAGATCCTGCTCCAGTTTATTAAACCCCTAATTATAACCTTATCGTTCCAATAATCAAGTTTTTATTGTTGCTTTTATTGTTGCTTGGCTGCGCTATCTGAATGATATTCAAGAAGATAAATTCTATTATCCCGCAAAAAAATCGATTACAACCATGTTTTTCATATGGAAACTTGACATTTAAGAATTATAAGCTCCTTAATAAAACAAATATGTAACTTTATTGTCGTCATTGTCTGAACTAACATAAATTTTCTTAAACGGCTCTTTTCCACTAAGGCTCATCGCAATAATGGATACCTGAGTTGAAAAAAAGAGGACATCGTATTAAGTTCCTCAATAGTTAACAACAACTAAAAAAGGAGGAACAACCGATGTCCCGAGCATTATTGTATCAT